>Ga0181612_101418_pt1 | contig 85762 bp, 76 predicted proteins | sample HoacroProtozoa21_FD_119630 | JGI IMG/M metagenome (GOLD analysis project Ga0181612, IMG submission 119630) | Hoatzin crop microbial communities from Cojedes, Venezuel. Combined Assembly of Gp0051906, Gp0051904, Gp0051908
CTGCGTGACTTCGCTTTCCACACCGTCGATGGTGTAACTGTAGGAGAATGTCGCACCGTCGGTTCCCACCTTCACGGCGTCAAACGACACGTTGGTCGGCGTGAAAGTGACACCGGCCTTCGGTTTCACGCGATATTCTATCATCACGGTCTCCACGTTGCCGGCGCTGCTGGTTCCGGGTTGATAGGTGGCCAGCGTACCGCTTTCCGCATTGGAGTAAGCATTGGTGGTGACCGTCAGGTCACTGCCCGTCGATACCGTGGCGGCCGAGATGGCGTCAGAGATATCCGTGGCCACTGTACCGTTTTCCTCATTGCCCACCGTCCAGTAGATGGTGCCCTCGGCATTGCTGAACGAAGCTCCCGAACTCTCCACCACGGGCAGCACGGTCTGAATATAGCGATAGTAGGAACCGTCGCCTATCACGATATCGACGGTTTCGGATGTCGAGGAAATTTCATACGAGATGGTCGTGCCCTGCGTGTAGTCGCTCTGGCCGTCGATGGTGGTCGTGGTGATGTTGCTGTAAGCCTCCATCGACACGGTGGCACCCTTGCACGAAGGAATGGTAAACGTCGTACCGCCGTTCACCTGGGCCCAGTCGGTCCAGTTGGTGTTGTTGAGTTTACCGTTGGAGGTGTCGAAGTCCATCTTCACGTCGATGGTGCTGCCATTCACCTCGCCCTGCGTCACATAAAATCCCGACACGCCCTGATAAGACAACGTGGGCGCGCCGTTCTTGCTCTGGAAATCCCATTTCAGCGTCACGTCCGACGTCCGGTCGGCCAGCGCCACCGTATTGGCCGTGAACACGGCCGTCAGCGTCGCGTCAGCCGTCGGCGAGAAGGAGTCGCCTGCGGCATAGGTCGTGGTGCCGTCGGTCCAGCCAGTCAGCGTGTAGCCCTCATAATAGGCCAACCGGTTGGCGGGGATGGTGACCGACTCGCCCACTGCCACCGTCTGCGCGGACGGAGCCGAACCGGCGATTGCGCTGTTGTCGGGCAGTGCGAAGGTCACTGTCGCATTACTGGGAATCTCACTCTCGTCCACCGCTTCCACGGCGCAATAAGGCATATAAGAACCGCCTGCGATGGTGAGCGTCGTGGCGCTGCCGCTGTAATACTTGGTCACCACGTTGTCGGTGGTGTTGTTGTGATAGCAGGCGCCCGTATTGGTGGTGAACGTCTCAATCACGCTGTTACCGTCGGCATCCGTCACGGTGACGTTGCCGCCCCAGGCACACGTGCCCACGGTGATTTTCACGCTGCCCGTCACGGGCACCACCAGTTTAAAGTTGTTCCAACCGTGTTCGTTGGAATGATACTTGCCGCTGAGCGTGGCAATACTGTTCTCGCTGTCCGTCTCCACGCGCGTGGCGGTACCGTCGGTAACGGCGATGCCAAACTCCACCGATGTCTTGTTGGACACCTCATCCGTGGTGAGAAAATTCCCGTTCATCAAGTCCAAGGAGAAATTCTCAAACGAGGCAGCTCTCGATTGGCCGAGGCCCATGCACAGGACCGCAACCAGCAGGATAAGAACTCTTCTCATGTTTTTAGGTTTAGTAAAAAAAAAAGTAGGTTTAAAATTTTCTTTCAAAATCAAGTAGTTTGTCGCGCAACACATTGCACTGCTGCAAAGATAGGAAAAAATATTCACACTTGTATGATTTTGAGGAAAAAATTTTGCATCTGCCCGCAACACTCTCCACGTTCATCTCGTCCTGTCTTTCAGAATTTTCATGGCAAAGGTAATGCCCTGTGATGTCATCTGCGAGAAATGTAATATCATCTCGCTCCACGTTACACGTTCACGAAAAATCGTTACACGAAAAAACTGCCGAAAAAGAATCAGCGGGAAATCTGATGGATTTCCCGCTGATTTCCTGTCAGTTGGCCGAACCGCCGACGATGTCCAACAGTTCGTTAGTGATGGCCTGTTGTCGTGACTTGTTGAATTGCAGGTTCAAGTCGCGCAGCAGTTCATCGGCATTGTCGGTCGCCGTCTGCATGGCCACCATGCGGGCGGCGTGCTCGGAGGCGTTGCTGTCGAGCAGGGCCGTGTAGATCATCAGGTGGGTCAACTTGGGTATCAGGGTGCCCAGGACGGTTTCCATGTCGGGCTCCACGATGAAGTTGTCTGCCAGGGGCTTGACCTCTTCCTGTTCCCGTTGGCGCTGCTGACCGTACTTGCGGAGATACTCCTGTGCCTTGGCGGTCACCACGTTGCTCTTCAGGTCGCGCTCCTTGTCCTCGTTGAGCGCTGCCGTCAAGTCGATAGGCAGAAGCGTCTTGCGCGTGAGTATCTGACTGCCGGCGCTTTTGAAATGATGATAGAACAGTTCCACACGGTCGATGACGCCGTCACGGAAGTCTTTCTCCAGGCGGCGCGCCAGTGTGATACATTCTTCCGCATTGGGCTTGTCGGCCAGGGCGGTGAAATCGCCTTGCGGCGTGAAGCCGGCTTTCACCACTTTCTCGGCCACCTTGCGCCCGATGGGATAAATGAGGATGTTCTCCTGCCCCAAGTCCTTGTATTCGTCGATGGCTTGCAGCATCATCTTGATGACGTTGGCGTTGAATCCGCCGCAAAGACTGCTGTTGCTACTGTATACCACGAGCGCCACCCTGTGGACGGGACGCTCGATGGAATACACGTTGCGCGCGTCCACCTCGCTGGCCAGGAAGGTCTTGAGGATGTGCTCCAACATGCTTTCGTAGGGCAACATGTCTTCTATCATCATTTGCGCATGATGCAGTTTGCTGGAAGCCACCATCTTCATGGCACTCGTAATCTTGCGGGTGCTGTTGACGGAGGCGATGCGATTTTTGATTTCCTTTAATGAAGCCATGTCGTAAGCGCGTAAATCAACTCTTGTACTGTCCTGCGATATCAGCCATGACCGCCTCGATGGCTGCCGTTACCGTATCGTCAATCTTGCCGCTGCCCAGGGTCTCAATCACCTCGGGATGCGAGGTGCGCAACTTGTCGAGGAAGGCGTCCTGACACTGGCGCACGCTCTCTACGGGCACGTCGTGCATCAGACCGTGAACGCCACAGTAGAGGATGGCGATCTGTTCGCCGACGGGCATCGGAGAATACTGGGGCTGGATGAGCAACTGGTTGTTCTTTCTTCCCCTGTCGAGCGTCATGGCCGTCACGGCGTCCATGTCGCTGGAGAACTTGGAGAAGGCTTCCAACTCGCGATACTGCGCCATGTCTATCTTGAGCGTACCGGCCACTTTCTTCATCGACTTGATTTGTGCCGAACCGCCCACACGGGACACGGAAATACCCACGTTGATGGCGGGCCTGAAACCCTGGTTGAAAAGGTCGGTCTCCAGGTAAATCTGTCCGTCGGTGATGGAAATCACGTTGGTGGGGATATACGCGGAGACGTCGCCGGCCTGGGTCTCGATGATGGGAAGCGCGGTCAGACTACCGCCGCCCTTGACCTTGCCTTTCATGCACTCGGGCAGGTCGTTCATCTGTTCGGCCACTTCCTGCTGGTCGTTGATACGCGCGGCACGCTCCAACAGACGGCTGTGGAGGTAGAACACGTCACCGGGATAAGCCTCACGACCAGAAGGACGGCGCAGAATCAGCGACACCTCACGGTAGGCCACGGCCTGCTTGGACAGGTCATCGTAGACCACGAGGGCCGACTCTCCTCTGTCGCGGAAGTACTCGCCGATGGCGGCTCCGGCAAAGGGAGCGTAGTATTGCATGGCGGCAGGGTCTGCAGCCGTGGCGGAAACGATAATGGTGTAAGGCAGCGCGCCGTGGTCTTTCAGGTTTTGCACCAGTGCGGCGACGGTAGACGCCTTCTGACCGATGGCCACATAGATACAGTACACCGGTTTGCCGGCCTCATAAAAACTCTTCTGGTTGATGATGGTGTCCACCGCAATGGCGGTCTTTCCCGTCTGGCGGTCGCCGATGATCAACTCACGCTGTCCGCGTCCGATGGGAATCATGGAGTCGACGGCCTTCAGACCGGTCTGCAGCGGTTCCTTCACCGGTTGACGGTAAATCACGCCGGGTGCCTTGCGGTCGAGCGGCATTTCGAAAGCATCGGTCATGTCGATGTCGCCCAGACCGTCGATGGCCTGGCCGAGCGGATTGATGACGCGGCCGAGCATGTTGTCGTTGACGCGGATGGAAGCGATGCGGTGGGTACGTTTCACCACCTGTCCTTCCTTGATGCCTGCCGTGGGACCCAGAAGCACGCATCCTACGTTGTCCTCTTCCAGGTTCATCACGATGGCCATCGTTCCGTTCTCAAACTCCAACAACTCGTTGGCTTCGGCGTTGCGGAGACCGTACAGACGGGCCACACCGTCGCTGACCTGCAAGACGGTACCTACCTCGTCAAACTGTTCTCCGCCGCTGATGCCCTGCAATTGCTGCAGCAAGACGGCAGACACCTCACTTGGTTTAATTTTATCTGACATATCAATTCTCTGTTTTGTTAACCCTCAGGCAGCGTTCCTCTGGTGGAAGCGCTACTTCTTAAGTTGTGTTAATACGGATTTCAACTTCGACTTGACGGAGGCGTCGAGACGATAGGTGTCGTATTCCAGGATGAATCCGCCGATGATGTCGGGGTCGGTCTCCGTCTGGAACGTCACCTGTCCGTCGGCCTTGCGCTCCACCATCTCCCGAAGACGCTTTTCCGTGGCGGGAGCGACGGGCACGGCCGTAATCAGTCGTCCGTTGATGAAATGTTTCTGCTTGCGGTAAAGAGTCGCGTACGATGTGGCCATAAACTGCAGGAAACTCTCCCTGCCCTCACCGAGGACCAGGGAAAGAAACTTTTCCGTCAGGGGCGTGGGACTTCCGCCGCACGCCGTCTTGAGCAGCGCCAGTTTATTGTCGGCCGACAACATAGGATTGTCCATCGTAGAACGGAGTTGCGCCACCTGCAGATAGCTGTCCGCCAGCGTGCGCATGTCAGCGTACACCTGGTCTTCGAGTCCTGCTTCCGTCGCACTCTTGAGGAGCGCGCGCGCATACCTGACCGATATTACACCTATATCCATCGTCGTACTGTTTATCTTTGTTGAGCAGAAATATCGTCCAGCAATTTGTCGATGAGTTCCATCTGGGCTTTCTCGTCCGACAGTTTCTCTCGTAGAATCTTCTCGGCAATCTGCACCGACAGGTCGGCCACTTGCGAACGGATGTCGCGGAAAGCGTTCTGCTTCTCTGTCTCGATTTGCGCACGGGCGTCACTGAGGAGGCGGGCGCCTTCCGTCTTCGCTTTTTGCTGAGCTTTTTCCACGATTGCCTCACGGGTGTCGGCAGCCTCTTTGAGCAGCAGGGCCTGCTTTTCGCGGGCCTCCTGCACGATGGAGTCACCTTCTTTCTGAATGTTGGCCAGGCGTTCGTTGGCCTCGTGGGCCTTGCGGAGACTCTCATCGATGTATTCCTTGCGGTCGTTGACCATCTTGACGATCACGGGGAAACCCCATTTCCACAAGATGAAAAGCACCACGAGGAAGACGACGGTCATCCAGAAGAACAAGCCAAAATCAGGCGTTATCAATGACATAGGCTGTGGAATTTCTGTTGGTTAAAACGTCATTTTACCCGGTCTGTCCGATCAGACGAACAGGGCCAGAATGGAAATCACGAGGGCCAGGAAGGTGGCACCCTCAACCAGGGCGGCAGCCAGAATCATGGACGACTGCAAACCACTCATCTTCTCGGGTTGACGGGCCATGGCGTCCATTGCCTGTCCGCCGATACGACCGATACCGATACCTGCGCCAATCACTGCCAAACCACCACCTACAGTTGCACCGAGCTTTGCCAATGCGTCTGCTGCTAATAATAATGAAATCATAATCTTAAAGTTTTAAATTGTTATTATAATGTATTTTGTCTTGACTTACAGTTATGCCTCATGCTCTTTCACATGGGCCATGGAGATGAACACGGCGCTCAGCATGGTGAACACCATGGCCTGGATGTAGCACACCAGCACTTCGAGCAGCATCATGAAGATGCTCAGGAAGACGCTCACGGGCGTCATCACGCCGCCAAGCACCTTGCCCATCGTACCGCCCAGGGCAAACATCACGAAGATGATGCAGGTCAGGGAGATGGCGATGACGTGTCCGGCCAGCATGTTGGCGAAGAGTCGGATCATCAGTGCGATGGGTTTGGTGAAAATGCCGAAGAACTCGATGAACGGCATCAGGGGAACGGGACACTTGAGCCACAAGGGTACGTCGCCCCAGAAGATTTCCTTCCAATAGGCTTTTGTGCCCGTGACGTTGACGATGAGGAACGTGCACAGGGCCAGGAACATCGTACAGGTGATGTTGCCCGTCAGATTGCCTCCTCCGGGCGGAAAGGGAACCACGCCCATCAGGTTGGTCAGGAAGATAAAGAAGAAACAGGTGAGCAGGTAGGGCGCGTACTTGGGCGCCTCGTCACCCAGCGACGGTTTGATCATGTCGTTGTAGACGGACATGACAAACATGTGAATCAATCCGACAAATCCTTTCGGAGCGGGGTCGTCGGCCTTGTGTCTCTTGCACCACCGGGCCGCCGCGAGAATGCAGACGACCAGCAGGATGGCGTTGATGAACAGGACCAGCACTGTCTTGGTGATACTGATGTCGAAGCAGACGGGCTTGAGCTCGCCGCCCACCATTTCGACAATGCGTCCCTTCTCGTCTGCGGCGCCCTGGATATAGAAACCGTCGGGACCCTTGCGGAGCCCGTCAGCGTCGGGTTCGTGCGCGAACTGCGAGGAGCAGTAGACATGACATCCGCTCTCGGAAGAATAGAAAATCATAGGCAGGTGGATAATCAACGGATGGCCGCCGATATCGGTCACATGCCACTGATAGGCATCCTGCACATGGCTGAAAAGGATTTCCTTCAGGTCGACGCCTCCCTCCTCCTTGCCGGTCTCACCGGCAAAGGCGGGCAACGCCATGAGGAACATCGCCACGTACAGCAATATGCGTTTTGTTTTTCTCATTGAATTCCTTTTTTACTTACTTTTGCAAAGAATACCGCATCGTAGAGAAGCGTTGCCAGATAGAACGCCATGAACAGCACGGCCGACCACTTCAGACGGGTGATGTCATCGCGCATCACGACGCACATCACCAGGACGACGGCGGCGGCGGCCATCAGGCGCAGGGCGGAGAAGGCCAGAAAAAACTTCGGCAGCGCCTGGGGCGACCGCCTGGCCACGGCTTTCCACGCATAACCGTAGACGAGACAGCAGACCAGGTTGAACATCGCCGACCAGACGAGACCGTCAAGCAGCAGGAGATCCGACCTGAGTCGCATCGCCAGAAGCACGGCAAGGGAAAGGGCGCACAAGAGCCACACCGCATGGCGGATGTAGCGCGACGCTGTCTTTCCTATGTCTCTGCCCTGCTCCATCGTTACCTTACACTTCAACGCAAAGCGACACGTCGTTCTTCTTCACTTCCACGAATCCCCCGCGGATGGCCAGTTCATGCCGTCCTTCCCGGGTCTGATAGGCCACGGTGCCCGTCTCCAGCGAGGAGATAATCGGGGCATGGTCGTTGAGAATCTCAAAACTGCCGAGCGTTCCGGGTACGAGGACGCTTTCCACCTCGCCCTGAAACTCGATTTTTTCGGGAGATACGATTTTCAAATTCAACATACCTATTATATTATATACGGTATCGGGTTATGCCTTGGCGGCCTCCATGAGTTTCTTGCCCTTCTCAATGGCGTCTTCGATGGTGCCGACATTGAGGAACGCCTGTTCGGGCAGGTCGTCCACCTCGCCGTCAAGAATCATGTTGAAGCCCTTGATGGTGTCTTCGATGGAGACCATCACGCCCTTGACGCCCGTAAACTGCTCTGCAACGGCAAACGGCTGGGAAAGGAAACGCTGCACGCGGCGGGCACGGTTGACCGTGAGCTTGTCCTCGTCGGACAACTCGTCCATACCCAGGATGGCGATGATGTCCTGCAATTCCTTGTAGCGCTGCAGAATCTGCTTCACGCGCTGCGCGCAGTCGTAGTGCTCCTTGCCCACAATCAGCGGGTCGAGGATACGCGACGTACTGCCGAGCGGGTCAACGGCCGGATAGATACCGAGCTCGGTAATCTTACGACTGAGCTCCGTCGTGGCGTCCAGGTGGGTGAAGGTCGTGGCGGGAGCCGGGTCGGTCAGGTCGTCGGCAGGCACATACACCGCCTGAACGGACGTGATGGAACCCTTCTTCGTGGAGGTGATGCGCTCCTGCATGGCACCCATCTCACTGGCCAGGGTGGGCTGATAACCCACGGCCGAAGGCATACGGCCCAGCAGGGCGGACACCTCGGAACCGGCCTGTGTGAAACGGAAGATATTGTCGATGAAGAAAAGGATGTCGGCAGGCTGGCCGTCCTTGCCGCCACCGTCACGGAACTCCTCTGCGACGGTCAGTCCGGAGAGGGCCACTGAGGCACGCGCGCCGGGCGGTTCGTTCATCTGTCCGTACACGAGCGTGGCCTGCGACTTCTTCAATTCCTCGGGGTCGACGAGCGAAAGGTCCCATTTGCCTTCGTCCATGGCCTGCTTGAACTTGTCACCGTATCTTACCACGCCGCTTTCAATCATCTCGCGAATCAGGTCGTTGCCCTCACGGGTGCGCTCTCCCACACCGGCAAAGACGGAATATCCGTTGTGGCCTTTGGCGATGTTGTTGATGAGCTCCATAATCAGCACGGTCTTGCCTACGCCGGCTCCGCCGAACAGACCGATTTTACCACCCTTCATGTAAGGCTCAAGCAGGTCGATCACCTTGATGCCCGTGGCGAGCATTTCCTTCTGGGTGGAGAGCTCCTCAAACTTCGGAGCCTCGCGGTGAATGGGGTAAGAACCTTCCATGTCGAGGTCTTTCATACCGTCGATGGGTTGTCCGATCACATTGAGCATGCGGCCTTTGATCTGGTCGCCCGCAGGCATACGGATAGGAGAACCCATGGATACGGCCTCCAATCCTCTCTGCAAACCGTCGGTGTTGTCCATGGCCACGCATCTTACGGTGTCCTCACCGATGTGCTGCTGCACTTCCACCACCAAATCCTTGCCGTCGGGGCGCTTGATTTTCAAAGCGTCATGAATTCGCGGAAGCACTTTCTCAGGGTCTTGTCCCTCTGTATCATAGAAAACGTCTATGACCGGACCGATAATCTGGGAAATGTGCCCATTAATTTGTGACATAAGCGATTATAATTTTAATGTTAACAGTATCATTTAGGATGTCCGGCAAATATAGAAAATATTTCCTGAAGTGACAAACTTTTTCAGGAAAGTTTGCACACTTTTGCCGTATAAGGTCTGAAAATCCGCAGAAAAGGACAGTCGGGCCCATGCCCGACTGGCATCAGATACTCAATTCGTCGAGCACCTTGATGAGTTTGCGGTCGAAGGGTTTGTCGCTGCGGATGGCCTCGCTGAGCGGCACATAGACCACCTCATTGTTGCGCACGCCCACCATCACGTTGCGCTGGCCCTGCAGAATGGCCTCAACGGCCCCCACTCCGGTACGGCTGGCCAGGATACGGTCGTGCGCCGTGGGGCGTCCTCCGCGCTGCAAATGGCCCAGGATGGACACGCGAACGTCAAACTGCGGGAACTCTTTTCTCACGCGGTCGGCATAATACAGGGCGCCGCACTTGGGACTTTCGGACACAATGACGATGCAACTCTTCTTCGACTTGCGGATGCCGCGCTCCATGAAGCGGGCCAACTGGTCCACGTCGGTGGAGTCTTCGGGGATGATGGCCGCTTCGGCGCCACTGGCGATGGCGCTGTTCTGGGCCAGGAATCCGGCGTCGCGTCCCATCACTTCGACAAAGAATATCCGCTCGTGGCTCTGCGCCGTGTCGCGGATGCGGTCCACACAGTCCATGATGGTGTTCATCGTGGTGTCGTATCCGATGGTGGAATCGGTGCCGTACAGGTCGTTGTCGATGGTGCCCGGCAGTCCGATGCAGCACACGTCATACTCGCGGGCGAAGTTCATCGCACCGGTCAGCGAACCGTTTCCGCCGATGACGACGAGGGCGTCGATGCCGTTTTTCTTCATCTGCTCATAGGCTTTCTTCTGGCCTGCGGGGGTCTTGAACTCCTTGGAACGGGCCGTCTTCAGGATGGTACCGCCCATCATGATGATGCCGCTGACGTTCTCGGTGGTGAAATCCTCGATTTCGCCGTTGATCAGACCGTCATAACCGCGGTAGATACCCTTGATTTTGAATCCGTTGCAAATACCGGCACGGGTCACCGCACGGATGGCCGCGTTCATTCCGGGCGCGTCTCCGCCGGAGGTCATCACGCCGATTGTCTTGATTTTTGCCATTATCCTTCAGTATTTAAATTTACGTTACTTGTTTTTGTATAATCCATTTTCGCCTAAGTGTCCCGTTCAGGAGAACATCAGCCAGAATACGGCCAGACCAACGAGACCGGAAAGGAGGACTTTCCAGCCCACATGGGCGAAGTACCAGCCCACATGTAGGCGCTCCATCTTGACAAGCGCCAGTCCGCTGGCCGAACCGACGGGCAATATCGTGCCGCCTACGGCCGTACAGTAGGCGATGATTTTCCAGAAAATACCGTTTTGCGCAAAGGCGGGACCATAGTCGGAAACGGTTTGGGGCACCCATTCCTCGGCGTCGAAAAAGGAGAACCAGCTCACGGCGGTGGCGAAACTGTCGACCACCAGACTCATGGCACCGGCACAAAGGCCCATCAGCCAGACATTGTCCGCATGGGTCTTGAGCCAGGCGGAAGCGGCGGAAAGGGCGCCGGTCTCCTCCACCGCGCCCACAGCCAGGAGGATACCCATGACAAAGAGCATGAGTTGCAGCGACCCGTAACGCAAGATGACGGGCATGCGGCGCTGCGCCATCTGCTCGCTCCGCATGAGTTTGTGATTGAACGCCTCGTTGACGATCCACAAAACGGCCAGGACACAGCCTGCCCCAAGGAAGGGACTGAGCTTGGTGATGTCGTGGAAGGTGGGGATAAACCACAGTCCGCCGATGCCCACGACGAGCATCAGGAAGCGTTGCCATACGTTCAGGTTGGTGTCGTCACCGCGATAAGGCATCGCATGCCATTCGGTGTCTATCCGTTCGGGCAACATTCTGCCGAGCCACCAGGTGGGAATGAGCCAGGCGCACAGGCAGGGAACAAGGAGCGACATGGAGAAATTGGTGGCCGTAACGGCTCCTTTGTTCCACAGGACAAGGCCTGTAGTGTCGCCGATGACGGTCAGCGCGCCGCCGCAATTGGCCGCAATGACGATGGCGGACCCCAGAATCATCCGTTGTCTGCGGGCTGGGATCATCTTGTGCATGATGGTCAGCATCATCACCGTCGTGGTGAGGTTGTCCAGATTGGCGGACAAAAGAAAGGTCATCAACGACAAGGTCCACAGCATCTTACGGCTTCGGCGCGTCTTGAGCAACTGCGTCAGGAAGTCGAAGCAACCGTTGTTGGAAAGGATTTCAACGATGGTCATCGTGGAAAGCAGGAAGAGCACCACCTCGGCGGCGCGTCCCACGTATTTCAGAAAGATATGCTGGGCGATGAATTCCTTGACCGTGACCGACGTGGCCTCGGCGCCGTCGAGGAACGTGGCGTATTCATCCGCATGGACCTGCATGACGTAATCCGTACCGTAGCAAATGTACAGCACCCACCCTACGGCACCGGCGAACATGGCGACGGCGGCCTTGTTCACGTCGGTCAGACTCTCCGTGGCTATCAAAAGATATCCGATAACCACAATGGCGATAATGAAAACGGTCATCAAAGGATGTGTTAGACATCGCAAAATTAAGCATAATTCTCAATTTTGCCAAAAAGCGGACTTTATTTTTTCAGTATTTTCCTTAAAAAGAAATAAAGTTCTTCCTGCCACCGGAAGAGCGTCCAACTGCCGCGGAAGGTCACTTTGCCGCTCCGAAGGGGCATATAACCGAATTTATACTTGTACTTCGGAGATATGCGGGCGGTCTCGATGCTTTGCCAGACGCGCCGGATTTCGCCGAGTCCCCGTCGATTCTCCTCCTTGGAAAAGGTGTTCCTGTGAGTGAAGTAAAAGTAGTAAGCATCCACAAGGACAAGCCAACGGACGTTCTCGTAATCACTTAATACCCTGTCGGATACGCCAATCTGGAGAAGTTTTTGTTTCATGCTCTCGCCGGCCTTGAGGTATTCATACCTGAGCATCGTCGGCCGATGGGTCACCGACTGATTGTGCTGGCGGTAATAATACTTTCCCGGAGCATATCCCAGCCGTCGGGAATACAGATAATGCAGACGCGTGGTGTTGTCATCGCTGTAGGCGCGCGCCGTGTCGTCATAGGGAAAACGCCGGTGGAGTGACGTCCTGACCATGTAGACACCGTGGATGCGCCAGTCGAGACTCTGCCGGAAAGCCTCCTCGCCCGTAAGGGTCTTAAAAGACGGCATGGGGTATGGCGTCTCGGTCTGTGTGTCCTGGTCGTACAAGACGGTTTCGAACAGGACACAGTCTGTCTCACTGTCCTGCTGGAAGACGCTGACGACACGCGCTATCGCATCGTCGGCCAACCAGTCGTCGCTGTCCACGAAACAGGTGTATTCTCCTTCGGCGACGGCCAGTCCGGCATTGCGCGCCTTGGCCTGTCCGCCGTTTTCGGACATCCGTATCAGGCGGATACGCTTGTCGCGGGCAGCGTATTCCTGCAAAATCGTCAGGGAACCGTCCGTCGATGCGTCGTCGATGCAGATGATCTGCAGGTTGTCGTAAGTCTGCCGGAGCAGTGAGTCAAGACATTTCCGGAGATAGGACGCACTGTTGTAGACGGCGATCAGTATCGTTACCTTAGGACTCATCGTGCTGACGGTTTAGCATGCGGCGCAAACGGTCGGGCAAATCCGTATGGCGCGACAGAAAACAGAGGGATATGCCTATGGAAAGGACGGCGCAGACGGTTCCGATTACCCAATAGAGCAGGCCGTCAAGACGGGTAGCGGCCAATGTGACCGACAGCAGGACGACGAATATCAACGCATGGCGCGCCACGTCGGCAGACAGGCGGAAACGGTAACGGCGACCGACAAAGAGGTAAACGACGAGGAAATTGACCACGGCCGCCAGCGTAAGCGCCATGCCCGTACCGACAAGACCGTAAATCGGGAACAGCCAGACGACCAGCAGGACGATGGAAACATCGTAAATGGCCTCCAAAAAAAGATAGGCGTGCGACGCGCCCTGGGCCAGGTTCATGTATTCCATCGGCAGCAACAGGGCCCTCAGGAGCATGGCGAAGACGGTGGCGTGTATCATGTCCCTGACCGGAAGAAACTCGCCCGTGTAGAGCAACGGCAGCAATATCGGCAGACTGACGATGAAACAGACGAGCATCGGTCCCACCAGCAAGAGCGAGACGGATATCTGACTGTTGACCAGGTCGTGGGTCTTGACCAGGTCGTGACATGCGCCCGAAAGCCTGGGAAAGAAGTCGGTCTCCATGGCGGAGAAGACTAGTCCGGCGTAAGTCATCGTCAACATGTATCCGGCATTGTACAAGCCCAGGTCGGCCAGACCGCCCTTGTTGTTGAGATACGACCGGATGACAAGTTCGGCGCCGCTTCCCAGAATGCCCGCCAGGACGAAAGCCGTTCCCAGACGCACCATTCCCCTGCCCTCACGCAGACGGGAAAGCGACAGCGACAGACAGGGCGGGAATTGCCGGTAGGAATAAACGACGGTAATCAGCAGTTGCGCCAAGGCGGCCAATACCATGGAAGGCACGATACCCGCCTCTCCGTAGAAGTAGTATAGGGGCAAGGAAATGACGACGGCCGCCATCACCTGATACAGCGAAATGAGCGCCAACGGTTTCAGGCGGCGGCATCCTTTGAGGATCGCCAGTTCGCCTCCGGCAATGGCCAACAGGCCGACGACGGGCGAAAGCAGACGGAAATGCAGGGTGTGGTTGCCCCAATTGAACGTCCAGGCGTCGAGCAGCGGGGCCAGCGCGACGCAAAGAAGGGTGCCCAGGACGGCGGTCAGGAAGCACCACGAACGGATAAGGTGCACCTTTTCTTTTAATCTTTCCCTGTCGCCTGCCTCATAGGCGTAGGAGATTTCCTTGACGGCGCTCATCGGAATACCGAGATTCGTGGAATCGCCGAAAAACTTAATCGTGGAGTTGAACAGGGAAATGATGCCGAATCCGCCCGGTCCCAACAAGACGGCGGCGATCTTATTGCGTACCAGTCCGATGAGGATACCGAGCACCTGTACGCCGCCGAAGATGCCGGTGTACTTTAAAATATGCGAGTAAGTATCCTTTTGCGCCGTCTTTTTCATTACACAAAAAACGTAAAATAACGTGATTTATTATTTTTTTATCGTACTTTTGCACTATGAAACTCACGATTATCATACCCGTCTACAATGCCGCACCTACCCTCAGGCGCTGTCTGGACAGTATTGTCAAACAGACATGGGACGATTTTGAGGTCATCCTCGTGGACGACGGTTCGGACGACGAGTCGGCGGATATCTGTGACGAGTATGCCAAGACGGACAGGCGGTTGACGGTGATTCATCAGGCCAACGGCGGACTGAGCCGTGCGCGCAACGCCGGCCTGGACAAGGCGCAAGGCAATTACGTCACGTTCGTGGACAGCGACGACTTTCTCGACATCGGCACTTACCAAGCGCTCTTCGGTATTCTGGACGAACACATGGAATATGACATCCTGGAATATCCCGCCATCATCCATTACGGAAACAAGAAAGCGGAACGGCCGCTCACTTTCTTCTGCATGGAATTCGAGGACATGAGGGAATACTGGTTGCAGACTCGTGCCTACACGCATTGCTACATGTGGAACAAACTCTTCCGGAGGACGCTGTTCGACGGTCTCCGTTTCCCTGAGGGCTACCGCTTCGAGGACGTATTCCTCTATCCCCGTCTGCTGGAACGGACGCAAATCATGGCCACCTGCGACGTTGGCGTCTATTATTATTGTCACAACGAGTACGGCATTACCGGTACGGCGGACGGCGAGGCGCTCGCCCAACTCCTGGAGGGGCACTCCCGCGTAAACCGGGATTGGATGGACAGCGACTATTACGAGAGTCTGCTCAACATCCAATTGGACGTCAGCAGAATGACGGGCAATGATCCGCGTCTGCCTGTCCTGCCCTACAGGAACACCACGAAACAAAAGCTTTTGCATCTTATCGGAATGAAAGGGCTATGCAGACTAAACAAATTTATCCCCAAACGGATGAAACACATCTGATCAGTTTCATCGTCACCTACTACAATCAGCCCGCCCGGATGCTCAAGGAGTGTCTGGACAGTATACTTGCGCTCTCGCTGAGCGAGGAGGAAAGGGAAATCATCGTCGTGGACGACGGCAGCAGTCTCACGCCCGTCGACGAACTCCTCTCCTACCGGGACCACATCATTTTCGTGCGGCAGCCCAATCTGGGCGTCAGCGAGGCGCGCAATACGGGCATCCGCATCTCCACTGGAAAATACCTGCAGTTTATCGACGGTGACGATTATCTTCTCCGAAGTCCCTACGAGCATTGTCTTGATATCATGCGGTACGGCGACCCTGAAATCGTGCTTTTCGACATGACGGAGGACCCTGACGAGGAAAGCGAGTATGTGGCGGAAGGTCCGATAGAAGGCAATGCCTTCATGCTCAAGCACAATCTCCGCGGAACGGCGTGCGGATACCTCTTCCGCAGGTCGATATTGAGCAGTCTCAGATTCACGAAAGGCATCACATACGGCGAGGATGAGGAGTTTACCTCACAAATCATCCTTCGCGCCACATGCCTGTATTACACCACGGCCAAGGCTTATTACTACCGGCAGCACGCCGCGTCGGTGGTGCATCGCAAGGAGATGAAGGACAAAATCGCCCGGCTGGACGACAACCTGACCGTCATCTGCCACCTCAACCAGATGGCCGACACGATGCCCAAAGCCGACAGGGAGGCGCTTTCCCGACGGGTGGCCCAACTCTCGATGGATTATATTTACAATGTCATCATGCTGACCAAGAGTCCGCAGCACCTGGAAAAGAGCGTGCAGCGCCTGAGCGAGGAAGGTCTTTTCCCCTTGCCGGACAAGCATTTTACCGTAAAATACGACGTTTTCCGCAAGTTGATCAAAACGAAACAAGGCCGGCGTCTGTTGTGTTTCCTTCTTCCCAAACTGCCATGAGGATATTGCTTTTGGGCGAATACAGCAACGTGCACGCCACACTTGCGGACGGTCTGCGCGGTTTGGGACAGGAAGTCACCGTGATTTCCAACGGGGATTTCTGGAAAAATTATGAGCGCGACATCGACCTTTCGCGCCGTCCCGGCAAGTGGGGCGGCATCCGTTACGTGGCCCGTCTGATGAGAATGCTGCCCAAAATGCGCGATTATGACGTGGTACAGGTCATCAATCCCATGTTCCTGGAAATCAAGGCAGAGCGCATTCTGCCCGTCTACAAATACTTGCGACGCCACAACCGGAAGATGTTCATGGGCGCCTTCGGCATGGATTACTATTGGGTCAACACCTGCACCACCCGCATGCCGCTCCGGTACAGCGACTTCAACATCGGGAACGCGCCGCGCCATACGCCCGATGCGGACAGGGAGTACAAGGATTGGGTGGGTACGGCCAAGGAAGAACTCAACCGGTACATTGCCGAAGACTGTGACGGCATCGTCACCGGACTCTACGAATACCACGTCTGTTACCAGCCCTGCTTTCCCGAAAAGACCCGTTACATCCCCTTCCCCATTGAGAAGAAAGCGGCTGTCCCGGCGGCTTTGCGCTGGAAGGACCCTGAGGGGAAAATCCGTTTCTTCCTCGGTATCAACGGAAAGCGCAGCGCCTACAAGGGCACCGACGTGATGCTGAGCGCCGTCCGAAGGTTGGAGGCGCGCTATCCCGACCGTGTCCGTCTGCAAGTGGTGGACTCTTTGCCGTTTGACACTTATCGCGAAGTGATGCGGCGCCATGATGTCCTGCTTGCCCAGCTCTACAGTTATACGCCCGCCATGAACGGATTGGAGGCCATGAGTCAGGGACTTGTCTGTGTGGGCGGCGGCGAAGAGGAGGCTTACGGACTGGTCGGCGAGACGGAATTACGGCCGATTGTCAATGTCTTGCCCGATGAGGAGGACGTGTACGGAAAACTCGAGCAACTGGCGCTGCATCCGGAGCGCGTTCCCCTGCTCCAGCAACAGAGCATCGACTTTGTCGACAAATATCACGACCATCAGCGGGTAGCGCTTCAATACCTGGATTTCTGGAAGAACTTATAATCACAAAGGCAAATAATAAACGTGCCGGGCCTCACGGTCCGGCACGTCATTTGTTTGCATTTTCAGGAGAAAAAATAAAAACTCCTGAAATTATGGCATCATCGCCTCACGGCAGGACGCCACATGAAAATAATCTAATACCATGAAAAACACTAAAAATGGACTGCAAAGATAAGGATTTTCCGTCAAACGCCAAAACTTTTTACAAAATATCCCGACGCAGCGTCTCATAGGATATGGAAACCGTGAGCATTTACACCTTATATTATATAGGGGTATCAGAAACGGAACGGCCGGTAAGGAATCGGACATTGCAGGGCACAATTAATAATTTTTAAAAAGCGGAAAAGCCGCACCACGGATAAAATCACTATCTTTGTGCGGAAAAGAAGCAACTTAAAACTGTCATATTATGTATCAACTGTTCAACATTCAAGACTATGTGGTCGTCATCACGGGCGGAACGGGCGTCCTGGGCCGCACCATCGCCAAATACCTGGCGCTCGAAGGCGCACAGGTCGTCATTCTCGGCCGGAAGGAAGAAGTGGGCCGTGCCATCGTGGAAGACATCCTGAAGGCCGGCGGCAGAGCCGAATTCATGAAGACTGACGTGATGAACCAGCAGACGGTGCAGGAGAATTGCGACGCCATCGTGGCCAAATACGGTCGCGTGGACACGTTGCTCAACGCCGCCGGAGGCAATATGCCCGGCGCCACCATTGCGCCCGACAAGACTTTCTTCGACCTGGACGCGGCACAGTTTCAGACCGTCCTGAACCTCAACCTCACCGGAACGGTGATTCCCACGCAGGTGTTCCTCCATCCGATGGTGAAGGCCGGCAAAGGAAGCATCATCAACTTCTCCTCGATGGCTGCTTTCCGTCCGATGACGCGCGTTTGCGGTTATGCAGCAGCCAAGGCCGGCATCTCCAATTTCACCGCATACATGGCGACAGAGTGCGCCAAAAAGTTCGGCGAAGGCATCCGCGTCAACGCGATTGCACCCGGATTCTTCATCACCGAACAGAACAGGGCCCTCCTGACCAATCCCGACGGCACGTACACGCAGCGCGGTCAGGACGTCATCCGTCAGACACCGTTCGGCAGAATGGGCGAGGCTGAAGAACTTTGCGGCACCATCCACTACCTGATGTCCGACGCGGCCAAGTTTGTTACCGGTACGGTGGCCGTCGTTGACGGCGGTTTCAACTGCTTTGCCATGTAAGTCGTCGGCAAGGCAACCCGCTACAGCGTAAACCTTTACGTTATTTTAACGCGCCGCAGAATACGTTCTGCGGCTTTTTTTCGTAATTTTGCGGAAAACTTAAAACAAACAACTGACAAATCATGAGCAAACTAAAATCATTGAACAAGCGGACGGCGCCGAAGAGCGTCATGCCGGAGAAGATTATCCAGTTTGGTGAAGGCAATTTCCTTCGCGCGTTTGTAGACTGGATTGTGTGGAACATGAACCAGAAGACCAACTTCAACGGAAGTGTCGTGGTCGTTCAGCCCATCGAGCGCGGTATGGTGGACTGGCTCAACGGACAGGATTGTCTTTATCACGTCAACCTGCAGGGCCGTCTCGGCGGTGAGGCCGTCAACACGCTTGAGCGCATCGACGTCATCAGTCGCGCGCTGAATCCCTACAGCCAGAACGCCGCTTTCATGGCTTTGGCCGAGCAACCCGAAATCCGCTTCGTGATTTCCAACACGACGGAGGCCGGCATCGCCTTCGACGACAGTTGCAAATTCACCGACGCGCCCGCCTCTTCCTATCCGGGCAAGTTGGTGCAGTTGCTCTTCCACCGCTACAAGACATTCGACGGTGACCCCAAGAAGGGTCTCATCATCATGCCTTGTGAACTGATTTTCCTCAACGGTCATCACCTCAAGGAGTGCATCTATCAGTATATCGAACTCTGGAAAGAGGACCTCGGCGCCGATTACGAAGGATTCAAGGAGTGGTTTACCAAGTACAACTATGTGTGCGCTACGCTCGTAGACCGTATCGTTCCCGGATTCCCCCGCAAGGAAATCGCACAGATTCAGGAGAAAGTGGGCTACAAGGACAACCTGGTCGTACAGGCTGAAATCTTCCACCTGTGGGTCATCGAGAAGGCCGAGAACATGACGTGCGACGAACTGCGTGAGGAATTCCCCGCCGAAAAGGCCGGACTCCACGTGCTTATCGCCGAGAGCGAGAAACCTTACCACGAGCGCAAGGTGACCCTGCTCAACGGTCCGCATACCGTTCTCTCCCCCGTTGCCTTCCTGAGCGGCGTCAACATCGTGCGCGACGCCTGCAACCACGAGGTCATCGGCAAGTACATCCACAAGGTACAGTTTGAGGAACTCATGGAGACGCTCAACCTTCCGATGGACGAGTTGCGCCAGTTTGCCTCCGACGTATTGGAGCGTTTCAACAATCCTTACGTGGATCACCAGGTCACGAGCATCATGCTCAACTCGTTCCCGAAGTTCCAGGCACGCGATCTCCCCGGCGTGAAGACGTATCTGGAGCGCAAGGGCGAACTTCCCCAGGGTCTGGTCTTCGGTCTGGCTGCCATCATTACCTACTACAAGGGCGGCAAGCGTGAGGACGGCACCGAGATTGTGCCCAACGACGCACAGGAAATCATGGACTTGCTCAAGAACCTCTGGGCTACGGGCGACACGCAGAAAGTCACCGACGGTGTACTGGGTGCTACTTCCATCTGGGGCGAGGACCTGCACAACGTCAAAGGTCTGGCTGAACTGGTCAAGAAGGATCTTGACCTCATTCAGGAAAAAGGCATGCTGGAGGCTGTCAAGACTATCCTGTAACAAAAAAGGCTTCCCAAAAGGAAGCCTTTTTTATTGCACTATAATTTGTCTATTTCTTTGCTTGCCCAAAGAAATAGGCATAGAGCATCATATAGAGAGGGTGTGGCAGTTTTGACACACCCTCGTGGCCGTAGGCGGGGTGGTTTGTGGTATTCTCGCTCCACGTTAACGAAAAAGGCGTGTCACCTATGACACGCCTTTTTATTATTGAATACATACTCTTATTTCAATCTCTTGAAACCGTACTGAGCCTGAGCGCCGAGCTCCTCCTCAATGCGGATGAGCTGATTATACTTGGCCATACGGTCGGTACGGCTCATCGAACCGGTCTTAATCTGACCGGAGTTGGTAGCCACGGCGATGTCGGCAATCGTGGTGTCCTCAGTCTCACCGGAACGGTGACTGGTCACGGTGTTGTAGCCATGACGGTGAGCCATTTCGATAGCCTCCAGGGTCTCGGTCAGCGAGCCGATCTGGTTAACCTTAATCAGGATGGCGTTACCGGCACCCATCTTGATACCCTTCTCCAGGAACTTGGTGTTGGTTACGAACAGGTCGTCACCTACCAACTGGCAACGGTCGCCGATAGCCTCGGTCAGTTTCACCCAGTTGTCCCAGTCGTTCTCATCGAGACCATCCTCAATGGAGTCGATAGGATACTTCGTGATGAGTTCTTCCAGGTATTTGATTTGCTCGGCAGCCGTGAGCTTCTTGCCGTTCGGATCCTTCGGCATGCCGCTCTTGAGCTGGCGATAGTCGTAATACCACTCGCCGTTTTCGCAGGTGGCAAACTCGCTGGCGGCGCAGTCCATGGCAATCTTCACGTCCTTGCCCGGTTCGTAACCGGCGTCCTTGATGGCCTGGCAAATGCTGTCCAAGGCATCCTCGATACCGTTGAGCGCGGGAGCGAAACCGCCCTCGTCACCCACTGCCGTGGAAAGACCGCGCTTCTTCAGCAGTTTGGCCAAAGCGTGGAACACTTCAGCACCCATACGGATGGCCTCAACCTCAGAGGGAGCGCCTACCGGACGAATCATAAACTCCTGGAATGCGATGGGAGCGTCGGAGTGAGCACCGCCGTTGATGATGTTCATCATCGGAACGGGCAACACGTATGTATTGGTACCGCCAATGTAACGGTAGAGAGGAATACCCAGGTATGCGGCAGCGGTGTGAGCCACGGCGAGGGAAACGCCGAGAATGGCGTTGGCGCCGAGGTTCGACTTGGTCGGCGTGCCGTCCAGAGCCAACATCTTGTAGTCGATTTCACGCTGGTCGAGCACGGACATTCCGATGAGCTCGGGAGCGATTTTCTCGTTGACGTTGGCCACAGCCTTGAGCGTACCCTTGCCGCCGTAACGGTTCTTGTCACCGTCGCGAAGCTCCAAGGCCTCGTTCTCACCCGTGGAAGCGCCCGACGGAACGGATGCGCGACCCATAATACCTGAAACTGTTGTCACTTCCACCTCTACGGTAGGATTACCTCTTGAATCCAGAATCTCTCTGGCATGTACCTTTTCAATGATCATATTGATAAAAACTAATTAAAAAACACTTGTGCAAAGGTACGGGTTTTCAGTGAAACCTGCAACAGTTGACCTCCAAAAGTCCTTTCATAACATTTAAAAAATGTTTATAATCACCGACTTTCAATATTTTTACTTATCTTAGCGGTCGAGTTAGATAATTTAATGTTTCACTAAAACCTTTTTCAAAATGGGTGCATTGACTCAACCTATCATCATTATCATCATCGGTCTGTTGATCGGATGGCTGTCGCCGAGACTGCTCAAAGGCACATTGGCAAGTATTTTCTCCATCGCCGGATGGATTCTCACCATCGTTGGCGTGGTATTGCTGGTTATGGCTCTTATATAGTGAAGACCGCCTTACTCAGAAACATTGTCGTTCTGTTCGTCCTTGCAGGAAGTCTGCTTCCCGCAAGGGCGCAACGGAACGAAATTCTTAATGACCGCATCGCTTCCCTGCAGGTCACTGCCGGCGATGACTGGTTGGAAATGCCCGTCGTCGCGCTTGGCGGACAGACGGGCATCACCATCGCCTTCGACGACCTCACCCACGAATACCACCGTTATTGTTATAAAATCGAACATTGCGAAGCCGACTGGACCGTGTCCGAAGACTTGTTCGCAAGCGATTTCGTGGAAGGATTCGCAGAAGGTACCGTCATTGACGAACTGGACGAGTCGGTCAATACGGAAGTGCTTTACACGCATTATTCCTTCACGCTGCCCAACAGTCAGTGCCGCATCAAGATGAGCGGCAACTACCGGGTGACCGTCTACGATGAGAACAACGACGATGAAGTGATGTTTACGGCCTGTTTTATGGTCGTCGAACCGCTCATGGGCGTCAGCGCCGGCATCACCACCAACACCGACCTGACCATTCACCAGCGTCACCAGCAGTTGGAAATGCAAGTCAATTACAACACCCTTCGCGTGACCGACCCACAGGAACAAATCAAGACGGTGGTGTTGCAAAACGGCCGTTGGGACAACGCACGGGTGAACGTCCGTCCGCAATACGTCATGGGCGACGGTCTCCGGTGGGCGCATTGCCGCGACTACATCTTCGAAGGCGGCAATGAATACCGCAAGTTTGAAATTCTCGACGTCCACCATACCACGCTCGGCATCGAGTCCATCCATTGGGACGGCGACCGCTATCACGCCTACGTCTTCACGGACGAGCCCAGGCCCAATTACCTTTACGACGAGGATGCCGATGGCGCTTTCTGCATCCGCAACAGCGACAACGTCGACAGCGACATTCTTTCCGACTACATGTGGGTCCACTTCCGTCTGCAGGCGCCCCGCCAACAGGGTGACGTCTATCTCAACGGCGCCTGGACCAACGACCGTTTCCTGCCCGCATACCGGATGACATATGATGAAGCGGAAGGATGCTACACCAATACCCTACTGCTCAAATTAGGTTATTACTCATATCAATACCTGGTCATGGCACAGGACGGCACGCTCCGCCCCGTCACCACCGAAGGTTCTTTCTATCAGACGGAGAACAGTTATCAGGTATTGGTGTATTATCGCGGTACGGGAGAGCGCACCGACCGGCTTGTCGGATATTGCAAAATTTCTTCCTAAGCCCTCAACGCACGATGAACATCACCGAATGATACAATTGGCAGACGATGATGTAGAGGACAATGAGCGGAGCGGCATCGGCGATACCGCGGTAAAGCGATGCGAAAGCTGACGTGATTTCCTTAAAACTGCCGCTGATCAATCCGTACAAAAGACCGCATAGCATCAGGACGAAGCAGGCGGAAGGAATGATGCTCATCGAGAAACTGCTGGGAAACAGTCCGCCCGTCACATTGGTGAGGATGGCATGCGGGGCAACGGCGAGCAGCAGCATGACGACAACGGCAAGGAAACACAGACCGCCCGCCATCTGAAGACCGTAGCGCTGTTGGTAGGAAAGTGACTTCGGACGACCGACGGCCCTGTCCAATCCGCTGTAATGCACGGCACCCCAAGCCACGGCCCCAAGCAAAAGCCACACGAGAAGCGGTGAGGCCAGGTTGGACGTGAAACGGGCGAAGAACCAGCGGATGCCTTCCGAGGAGAGCAAAGACCTGACAGGCACGTCGGGCCAGGCCGCGGAGACAAGCCACGACAAGAGGAACAACAGGAACTGAACGGCCATCAGTCCCGTCATCATCCAAGCCAGGATACGGTTATTCTTCATCCGGTTGCAGATTGTCTATGTCCAGGATACGCAATTCAATGGCACGGACGACCAGGCGGACGGCGTTGACCCCCACTCCGCCGTTGCCGCCGGGAAAGAGTTTCTGCACCAGTTCGTTCTGACGTTTCTCCAGACTCTTCACGCCGAAGGGCATACCGCGCAAGTTGGTGATTTGTTCTTTGGTATATCCCAAGGCCAAATGGCGCAGGAACCGTTCGTCGTACTCGTCTATCTCATAGTTGACGAGTGCCTCCTGCCGCATGAGCTGACCGCTCACGCTGCGCTTGAAGCGGTCCACGATTTTCTCCAGGATGGGCTGATTGAACACCATCCGTTTGCCGTCCATCACACTGGACACGTCGCCCCGCGTAAGGAGTTCGCCGCTCTTGAGGATAATACCGTCGCAACCGGCGTCAAGAACGTCGACCCAGAGTTTCTCGTTGAGGATTTCGCCGGTGAAAATCAGCACCTTTACCTGATGATACATCTCCTTGGTCTGCCGGCAAATCTCCACGCCGATGGTCGTCGAACCGCTCAGGCCCAGGTCGAGCAGCACCAAGTCAGGCAACCCTTGTTTGATGAGTCGCCAATAAGCCTGTTCGCTGTCGGCCGTTCCCACGATTTCCGCTTCGGGAATATCCGTCTTGAAAATGCCGAGCGTACCTTTGAGTTCGAGGGGCACGTCCTCTACGATGATGACCTTAAACTTGTCCATATTGCTTTAATTTAATCTCAATGACAGTACTGCCGTCGGGTGCGGTCGCAGCCTGGATACCGCAACCGCGGGCACTTGCCGCCTCACCGGCGTCGCGCACGATTTGCCGGCACAACAGGAATTGGAGGTTGGACGTGAGCGGCGTAAACAGGCGGGCGCGCTCCACGTCGTCCAGGCGGAGCCGGGGAAGAGCCGCCTTGAAGGTAATGTATCCGTTCTTTCCGTCTTCCGACGTGATTTTTATCGGCGCCGAGCCCCCGCCCTGCTTCTGCAGGATTTCCAACAGGTAGTCCAACATGTCCTTGTCGCCCAAGACCTGTCGTCCGGCAAACGTCACAGGACGCGCCTGCAACTGCAACTGGTCCACCTGCCGGTTGGCCTGCGCACTGAGGATGGCATACAGTTCCTTATAGTAATCGAGCACTTCTCCGATGGTCTGCATCCCGGCATTGCCCTCGTCGGCCAACAACCGGATGCGGGAGGGATAATACATCGTCTCGTGCTTCAGCGTACTGAGACAGTTGTCCACCACACTGCAGGCCACGTGCAGACGGTCGTTCTCGTAATCACTCTTGCGGCACTCGTCCTCCGCCAGTTCGATGGCCGACTCCTTCTCCCGACTCACCTCGATACTTTCTTTCAGCGAAGACCGGATCTGGCCCACGACCGTCTGGAGCGGCATACTGAAACGGGGATTCAGCGAACCGGTAAAGGCGTTGCCTTTCCAGATAGCGGCAATCTTGTCCAACTTGCCTTCGGCGTCCGCATCACTGAGCAAGACATCGTTGATGCGGTTGACGCGGTCGATGGCGAAACGGAAATTCACGCGATGGCGATAGTACAGGAAATAATAGCCGAGAATGATGAGCAACAGCAAGACCACGAGCAGGATGACCGCAACGGTCTTGTTGATTTCCGACTGTTGCATCTTGCGCACATATTGGCCCAAGTTGCGGTCGGCCGACCGCTCGCGGAAGAGTTGGGTATACACCTTATTGTTCTCCCTATACACGTCCCACTGATGCAGGGCGAGCGCCGCCACGGCCGTCTCATTACTGATGTCGAGGACGATGCGCTCTTTCAGGTCATTGTTCTTGGCATCCAGTTGACCGGCATTCCTGATGCAATGCCACACGCTGTCGGCGAATTCCATTGTCCGGGCGTAGGTGCCGGCGATGTTGCTGTAATAAGCCGAGTCGGCAAACTGTGAGGCGCGGTCGAGCGCCGTCTGCGGCCGCACGCCTGCCGCTGAGACGGGAAGTGACGGTGCAAAGGGCAACAGCGAGAACAGGACAAGCAACAGACGGACGACACCTTTCGGCAAACGGAAATAGAAGCGGCTGCCCTTGCCTTCCTCGCTCTCCGCCGCGATGTGGCACACGGAGAATATCTGACTGATTTTCCTGTATTTCTCAATAATGCCTTTGCAGTTCATCAGACCGAATCCGTGATGTTCCTGTCCGGGATTGTCCATGAGCGGTTTGTGGTCGAAGACGTGCGCCAACTGGTTTTCCGTCATGCCGCAACCCGTATCGGCCACACTGATTTCCACATAGTCGGGCGTCTCGTCGGCCGATACCGTGATATGGCCACCCTGGGGAGTAAACTTCCGGGCGTTGTCGGCCATGGTGTTGATCATGAAAAGCGTCAGGGTGCGGTCGGCTTTCACCACGGTAGCGGTGGTACGGACTTCGAGCGTAATTCCCTTCAGGGCAAAAGCCATCTTGCCCCGTTGCAGGATATCAAACAGGCGCTGCAGCGGAAAACTCTCTATTTTCAGGTTGAGCGACCCCTGCGTCATCTGAATCCACTCGGTGAGCACCTCATTATACTCATTGATCTTATCCGTCAGTTCGGCGACGTACTGCAGGCGGTCGTGCCTTACGCTTTCCGGTTCGCCCTCAGTCTGGAGTTTGTGCACCTCATGACTCATCCGGTCGATAAACGGCGTGACACTGTTGACAAGCGACACGCGCGCCCGTTGTTCCAGGTAGCGCCGCTTGTTGGACACAACGTGCAACCGACTCAGACAAAGTTGTTCATCCACTTCTTCATACTTATCGTTCAAGTCGCTGACCGACTGTTCGTTACGGCGCTTCCATTCCTGTAGCGGTTCCAACAGCGAACTCCAGGCTTCGCGGTCGTTTTCCTTGTGGCGCATACGGGTGAACAGCCACAGCAGCAACAGCACCAGCAGAATCATGGCCACCACACCGAGGATAAGTCGGTTGAGCTGGGCAGACGACTTGTCCAACTGGGCGGCACGGGCCTCCAACTGGCGGTCCTGACGGGTCTGTTCCTGGGTGTCAAGATAGATGTTGCGGTTGTAGTCACTGTTGGGTTTGTCGTCCATGGCGGAATACACCACACTGAGTTGTTCGCGAATCGACGCCACCAGGTCGGGCGCCTGTTCGATAGCCGGATGCTCGTCGAGCGCCAGTTGGAGACAGACCAGTGCGGAGGGATAGTCGCCCACGCCCCAATACGACTGCCCCAGGGTACGGTAAGCGCCCGCAATCTGATAGACGTCGCCGAACTGTCTGAAAATATCCAGGGACCGCTGGGCCAGATTACCCGCCAAAAGCGTGTCGGACATGTGGTCGCTGTTCAGGTAACTGATGGCCGGTGCGTTGTCGGCGATAAGCCGGTCACGCTGTGCGGGCGTCTGCAGGTGTTCGCTGATGGCCTGCATGGAGTTGGCTTCCCAATAGGGATATCTCCCTTTGGACAGCATATAACACTGCATCAGGTAACCGAATTCCTCCTGGGCAATCTCCGCCGGCGTACCGCGGGTGATGATGCCGCCAGCCCCCACATTATATAAATAATTAAGATACTGTGCCGTATCGCGCTGCAAGTCGGCCATTCCCTCCAATCTCTCCATGGCCCGCACCGACGGTTCTTCCAGACCCACATAATAAAAATAGGCGGAAGTGACGATGCCGTACTCCGATTGCGCATAGACGAGCCGGGCCTGTTGACGGGGCGTGAGTCCTTCCCGCTCCTCGTCGATGCGCCGCAAGCGCCTGAGCGCGCTCTCGCGATAGTCGTAAAAGTCTTTGTTGCGTGATTCCCTCTGACACAGACGCATCGACTGCACGTCGGCCACGAGCAGTTCCAACTGGTTGTCGGTCATCTTCCGGATGTGCTCCAGGAGAGAATCAGCCGTCTTGTAGTTCATCCTCGCCATCTCCACGAAGATGACGTTGTTGCACGCCTCGGCATAACCGTCGCTCTTTTCGGGTGCCAGACGCATGGCCTCAAGGGCATAATGCAACGTGCTGTCCAGATTTTTGTAGTGGTATGCGTATGCCGCCGCGTTCAGTCTGTCCGCCTCCTGATGCTCAGCAGGTCCGCAGGCTGAGAAAAAGAAAAGGCTCCACAGGCACAACAATGCCAGGGAGCCTTTGATATGCCGGTATTTAACCTCTTGCCTTGGCAATATATCCCAGTGCTTCTTTACACTTGTCGGTCACTGCCTGCCAGTTGCCTGCGGCGACGACATCCTTGGGGAACAACTTCGAACCCATGCCTACGCAATACACGCCGGCCTTGAACCATGACGTGAGGTTCTCCTCGTCGGGAGAGACACCGCCCGTCACCATCAGTTTGGACCACGGCATCGGAGCCATCAGACCCTTGACCAACTTCGGACCGAGCACGTCGCCGGGGAACACCTTGCACAAGTCGCAACCCGTTTCCTGAGCCGCACCCACCTCGGATACGCTGCCGCAACCGGGCGTGTAGGGCACATTGCGGCGGTTGCACACCTTCGACACCTCAGGATTGAAGAGCGGGCCCACCACGAAGCAGGCGCCCAACTGGATGTAGAGGGCTGCCGTAGCCGGGTCGACGACACTGCCTACGCCCATGGCCATTTCGGGACATTCCTTGGCGGCGTATTTCACCACCTCTCCAAACACCTCGTGAGCGAAGTCACCGCGGTTGGTAAACTCGAACGCGCGAACGCCGCCCTCATAGCAAGCCTTCACCACATTCTTCACAATCTCAGGGTCTTTGTTGTAGAACACGGGGACCATACCCGTCTGACCCATCTTGGTCAGGACGGCGATTTTATCAAATTTTGCCATAATTCTTTCTGTCTTTTCTTATTGAAATACCTTCAAGACTTGTCGTCTTCTGTGATAAACGCGAATTCCGGAAGCGGACGTCCGCCTCCGGAAAATAAGGTTTAGCGCTGTACGCGACCGTTGGCGTTGCCGCCTGCCAGACTTTCCACCTCGTCGGCGGACACCAGGTTGAAGTCACCGGGAACCGTATGCTTCAACGCGGAAGCGGCAACGGCAAACTCGAGGGCCTCGCCCTGTGTCTTCTTGGTCAGCAATCCGTGAATCAGACCGCCAGAGAAAGAGTCGCCGCCGCCTACGCGGTCGATGATGGGATTAATCTCATAGCGCTTGCTCTGATAGAATTCGTTGCCGTCATAGATGAGGGCCTTCCAACCGTTGAACGTGGCGGAGAAACTCTCGCGGAGCGTGGAGACGACATACTTGAAACCGAACTGCTCCTTCATCTGCTTGAAGATGGTCTCATAACCGCTGGCGTCGGTCTTGCCGCCCTCCACGTCTGCGTCGGGCTTGAAACCGAGACAGAGCTCGGCGTCTTCCTCATTGCCGATGCAGACATCCACATACTGCATCAGCGGACGCATGATGGAGATGGCCTTCTCGGACGTCCAGAGCTTCTTGCGGAAGTTGAGGTCTACCGACACCGTCACGCCGTGACGCTTGGCGGCCTCGCAAGCCAACTTGGTCAGCAGGGCGGCCTTGTCGGAAATGGCCGGCGTGATACCGCTCCAGTGGAACCAGGCGGCGCCTTCCATAATCTTGTCGAAATCGAAATCTTCGGGATCAGCCTCTGCGATGGCGCTGTGCGCGCGGTCGTAAATCACCTTGGAAGGACGCATCGAGGCACCTGTCTCGGCGTAATAGAGACCTACACGGTCGCCGCCACGGGCCACAAAGTCCGTGTTGACGCCATAACGGCGCAATGCGTTGACCGCAATCTGACCGATTTCGTGCTTGGGCAGTTTGGAAACGAAATAAGCCTCATGGCCGTAGTTGGCCACGCTCACAGCCACATTGGCCTCACCGCCGCCGGGAATGATGCGGAAAGAGTCACTCTGAATAAAACGGTCATTGCCTTCGGGGGAAAGACGAAGCATGATTTCCCCTAATGTTACGATTTTTGCCATTTGATTTGTTGTTTAATACATTAATTTGTTTGTCCTAAAATTTCTCGCAAAATTACTGAATATTTTGATAAAAGGAAATAAAACGCAAGATTTTTATACATTTTAAATAAATAAAACCGCTGTGCTTTCGCACAATTCAGGATTTGTTGCTATCTTTGCCATCGCTTTTCCATGAAGAAAGGCATTAGAGCAAATCAATATGGCATTAAAGAAAATCAGAATCAAGGATATCGCCGAAAGGGCCGGTGTCTCCGTGGGAACGGTGGACCGCGTCCTGCACAAGCGGCCGAATGTCTCCCAACCGGCGCTGAAAAAGGTGCGCGAGGCCTTAAAGGAAATGAATTACCAGCCCAACATGTACGCCAGTGCGCTGGCCTACAACAAGTCGTACACCTTTTACCTGATTATCCCCAAGCACGATTCCGAGGCGTATTGGGAGGAAATCGAAGAAGGCGCCATGAAGGCCTGCGAGGCGCGCCGCGACTTTCACATCGAGGCTGAAATCATGTATTACGACCGTTTCGACGACCAGGATTTCATCTCCACCTACGAGACCTGCCTGGACAAGAAGCCCGACGGCATCATCCTCGTGCCTTCCCGACTGGAAGTGACCCGCCAGTTCACCGACCTGCTGCACGAACGGTCCGTTCCCTTCATCATGCTCGACTCCTACCTGCCCGACTTGCGTCCCCTCTCCTTCTTCGGTCAGGACTCGTTCCAGAGCGGTTACTTCGCCGCCAAGATGCTGATGCTCATCGCCGGCAGTGAGAAGGAAATCATGCTGATGAAGCAAATGAAGGACGGACGCGTGATGAGCAAGCAGCAGGAAAACCGCGAAGTAGGTTTCCGCCACTACATGCGCGACCATTTCCCGGAGATTAAAATCACCGAACTCAACCTGCCGCTCGACGGCGACAAGGCTTCCTGGGACCTGATTCTGGAGAAATTCTTCACCGCCCACCCCGGCATTCACCACTGCGTGACGCTCAATTCCAAGGCCCACCTGGTGGGCGACTTCCTCCTGCGCACCAACCGGCGCGACATCCAGATCATGGGTTACGACATGGTGGGCAAGAACGCCGCCTGTCTGAGAGAAGGAAGCATCTCGTTCCTCATCGCCCAGCACGCCTATATGCAAGGTTTCTCCTGCGTGGACACGCTCTTCCAGGCCATTGTCCTGAAGAAAAAGGTAAGGGCGGTCAACTATATGCCGATTGAATTGCTCTGCAAGGAGAATGTCGATTTCTACACACGAACATAATATCACAAAAACATAACTGCATGAAACCAGCTGACTTTATCAAAATCAATCCGGCGGACGGCGTCGTCGTCTGTCTGCGTCCGATGAGGAAAGGTGAGAAAATCACCGTCGACGGAAAAGAAATCACCCTGTTGCAAGACACGCCCGTGGGCCACAAAGTCCTCCTGCAGGACACGCCGGAAGGCCAGGACATCATCAAATACGGTTACCCCATCGGCCATGCCCGCCACGACTTGAAGGCCGGTGAGTGGGTCAACGAGAACAACCTCAAGACCAATCTCTCCGGTACGTTGGAATATACCTACCGGCCTGTGGACGAGACGCTCTCCATTGCCGATGAGCACCGCACGTTCCAGGGCTACCTGCGCGCTACGGGCGAAGTGGGAATCCGCAACGAGATCTGGGTCGTTCCCACCGTGGGATGCGTCAACGGCATCGCCGAGAATCTCGTTGAGCGTCTCAAGGCAGAGACCCGTCTGGAGGGTATCGACGCCATTCATGCCTGGCACCACAATTACGGTTGCTCGCAATTGAGCGGCGACCATGAGAATACGCGTAAGGTATTGCGCGACATTGTCCTGCATCCCAACGCAGGCGCCGTCCTGGTGCTCTCCCTGGGATGCGAGAACAACCAACCGGACGAGTTTGAGAAACTCCTGGGCGACTATGACAAGTCGCGCATCCGTTTCCTCATCACACAGCAGGTGGAGGGCGACGAGGTGGAAGAAGGCATGCGCATCCTGCGCGAGCTCTACGCCATTGCCCGCGAGGACAAGCGCACGAGTCAGCCTCTGAGCAAACTCCGTGTGGGTCTGAAGTGCGGCGGCAGCGACGGTCTGAGCGGCATCACCGCCAATCCGCTGGTGGGCGAGTTCTCCGACTATCTCGTGGCACAAGGCGGTACGTCGGTATTGACGGAAGTCCCGGAGATGTTCGGTGCGGAAACCATCCTGATGAACCGTTGCAAGACCGTGGAACTGTTTGATCAGACCGTGTCGATGATCAACAATTTCAAGGAATATTTCCTCTCTCATGGAGAACCTGTGGGCGAGAATCCCTCACCGGGCAACAAGGCCGGCGGTATCTCCACCCTCGAAGACAAGGCCCTGGGCTGTACGCAGAAGTGTGGCCGCGCTCCCGTGAGCGGCGTGTTGGAATATGGTGACCGGCTCCAGGAGCCGGGTCTCAACCTGCTTTCCGCTCCCGGCAACGACCTGGTGGCCGCCACCGCCCTGGCTTCCGCCGGATGCCAGTTGGTCCTCTTCACCACAGGCCGGGGCACGCCCTTCGGCACGTTCGTGCCCACCATGAAGATTTCCACCAACAGCCGCCTGTTCCAGAACAAGCCCAACTGGATCGACTTCAATGCCGGCCAACTCGTAGAGGGTACCGACATGAAAGATTTGCTGGGCCAGTTTGTCGAGAAAATCATTGCGACGGCCAACGGCCAGCCGACGCGCAACGAAGTGAACGGCTATCGCGAAATATCCATTTTCAAAAACGGTGTCACCCTGTAAATGATCAGTCACAGGAAAGGTCTTTTGGCGTTGTCGCCCCTGATGGTGTTCATCGTCTTGTATTTAGTCACCTCGCTTGCAGCAGGTGACTTTTACAAGATGCCCATCACCGTGGCCTTTCTCCTGTCGAGCATCTATGCCGTGGCCGTACTGGGCGACATTCCGCTCCAGCGCAGAATAGATACGTTCAGCAAAGGAGCGGGTACGGGCAACATGATGCTCATGCTCTGGATATTCGTCCTGGCGGGCGCGTTCGCCAATGCGGCCAAGGCGATGGGCGCCATCGACGCCACCGTGGGTCTGACCCTGAACATCCTGCCGGGCGGCATGCTCCTGGCGGGCCTGTTTGTCGCCGCCTGTTTCATCTCGCTTTCCATCGGAACGAGTGTCGGCACCATCGTGGCGCTTGTCCCGATAGCCGCAGGCATCGCCCATGCCACGGAAGCCAACACGGCCCTGATGACGGGCATCATTGTCGGCGGCGCCTTCTTCGGCGACAACCTGTCGTTCATTTCCGACACCACCATTGCGGCGACGACCACCCAACAGTGCAAGATGAGCGACAAGTTTCGCGTCAACGCCTTCATCGTCGTGCCCGCCGCCCTTGTCATCCTGCTGGTCTATCTTGTCATGGGACACGGAATGACCGTACCGTCCCGCTTGCCGGAGGTGAATCTTGTCAAGGTCATCCCCTACCTGGCCGTGCTCGTGGCCGCCGTCTGCGGCATGAACGTGATGGCGGTACTTGTGCTCGGCATCTTCCTGACCGGCGTCATCGGTATCTGGCAGGGCGATTTCGGCCTGTTCGACTGGTTTGGAGAACTCGGCGAAGGCATCCTGGGCATGGGAGAACTCATCATCATCACCATGATGGCGGGCGGACTGCTGGAACTTATCCGGAGTGCGGGCGGCATCGACTACATCATCCAGCGGCTCACAGCCCGCATCCACGGCAAACGGGGAGCGGAGGCCGCCATCGCCGCCCTGGTCAGTCTGGTGGACATCTGTACGGCCAACAATACCGTGGCCATCATCACCGTGGGCGGCATCGCCAAACAGATAGGCGACCGCTATGGCGTGGACAACCGCAAATGCGCGAGTATTCTGGACACCTTCTCCTGTTTTATGCAAGGCATCATCCCCTACGGCGCACAGATGCTGATGGCCGCCGGACTGGCCGCCGTGAGTCCCATTGAGATAATGCCTTATTTGTATTATCCCGTGGCCGTAGGCCTGGCGGCCACGCTGTCTGTTATCTTCCGTTATCCTAAAAGGTACAGCGCATGAATTTCATCGAGAGAAATCTTTTCATCCGGTTGCGCCGCGACCATTTCCATACGGCGGAGGAGACCGAACCCATGAACGCCTACAAGGCGCGCTGCATCGGACGTTATCTCCAGGACATGGAAGAGATGCCTCAGGGCGAGGAGAAGATGAGCAATGTGCTCTTCAACCGCCGGTTGAAAAAGATTCAGGACAATGAGCGCCACGCCATCGACACCTCCGTCGAGACGCTCCATCTCCTGCGGCTTATCGTGCGCAATGTCAACAGCATGCTCAATCAGGGCGTTCCGCTCAAGGGGATTATCGAGGAGGGACAGTATCTGCGCACGAAGGGCGACAAGGTGGATTTCGTCAAACTCGACGACTGGCTGGGCCGCTTGCACCTGCGGCGCATGGCCCAACTGCAGGGCAGTATCCTCATGCGCTTCTTCGGATTCCAGCAGGAAGAACTGCCGTTCGTCTCACATGCCGAACGGGCGGCCTTCGGACTGACGATGCGCACGCTCCACCGCAAGGCCAAATGCGCCGACGACAACTGGCATTTCAGGCAGAATGAGGCCGGATTCGTGCGCAACAACAACAAAGTGCTCAGGCGCAACCTGCGTCGGAGTCTGCGCTACATCACCTTCGCGCCCATTGAGACGTGCAGCAATTTCCTGGGCAATTTCGCCAAGAGTCTGTCCGAAATCGAAGAGTAAACCCGGCGTCCCATTCACTAAAAAATCCTATTTTCTTGGTCGGGCGCCATTTTTTTCGTACTTTTGCATCAAATGAAACGATTCGGAATTTTTATCATCGGGATTTTATCGTCCCTCACCCTATATGCCCAGAGTTATTACGTGCAGTGCGAGGACACCTGTTCCCACATTCACGGCATTGACGTCAGCCATTATCAGGGCAGCGTGTTCTGGGAGCACATCGGCGACAACAGCAAGATGGCCTACGTCTATCTGAAAGCCACCGAAGGCGGCGACAACATCGACGCGCGCTACAAGGAGAACATCGACCTGGCCCACCGCTACGGTCTCAAAGTGGGTTCTTACCATTTCTACCGTCCCAAGACCGAACAGCAGAAACAGTTGGAGAATTTCATGGCGCAATGCCGCCCCGGCGACCAGGACCTGGTGCCGATGATAGACATCGAGACGCGGGGCGGACTGCCCGTGGAGGAATTCCAGGACTCCCTGTTCAAGTTTTTGGCCCTGGTGGAAAAGGTCTACAAGCAGAAACCGCTCCTGTATACCGGCGCCAATTTCTACGACAAATACCTCTTGGGCAAGCTCGACGGCTACATGCTCATGATAGCGCAATACACCGACTTTGAGCCCACGCTCAAGGACGAGCGCGACATCACCCTGTGGCAATACACCGGAAAAGGACGCATACAGGGCGTCAACGGATTCGTGGACAAGAGCCGGCTCATGGGGCATCACTCACTTCGTGAACTAAGATACAGAAGACACTGACACCAGCATGAAGAAAAATCTGAAATGGGGATTTCTCATTCCCTTCCTTATCGCACTCATTGCCTGCATCGTCTTTTATTACATGTACAGGCAGAAGGTAAGTGAAAAAGAGACGGAAGCCTACGTGGAGGCCATGTCTTCGCAAGACGCCGATGTGCTGCAAAGCTACCTCAACGCCTACCCCAACGCGCCTGAGCGCCACACCGACTCCATCCGCGTGCACCTCAACCGGCTCCGTCAGGCCGACCAGGAATGGACCAACGCCGTAGCCAGCAAGTCGCGCACGGCCCTGGAAGAATATCTGTTGCGCCATCCGAGCAGTCCCAACCGCATGGAGGCCGCCCGCCTGATAGACTCGCTCGACTGGGTGGCGGCCAGTACGGCCAACACGCTCGACGCATACGAGAACTACCTGGCCGCCCATCCCGACGGCAATTACTATGAGGATGCCGAGACGGCCCAAAAGAAGGTGAAGGAACAGGAGGTGCAGCCCGAGGAGAAAGAGATGGTGCGCGCCAGTCTGAGAAAGTTTTTCCAGAGTGTCAACTCGCGCAACGAGGAACAGCTCCTGGCTTCCGTGGAAGACGTCCTGACCTCCTTCCTGGGCAAGGAGTACGCCTCAAAGAGTGATGTCCGCCATTTCCTGGAGAAAATCTACAAGGAGGACATCACCAACATGAACTGGTATCTCAACAACGACTACACCATCCAGAAGCGCGAAGTCGGTGACGAGGAATACGAATACAGTGTGGAACTCACCGCCTATCAGGTGATAGAACGTACCGACGAGACGCAAAGCAAGGGCGGCCACTACCGCATCGTGGCGAAAGTAAGTCCCGAAGGCAAGATTTCCGAACTGAACATGAAGAAGAGGGAGTGAGACCGAAAGGTCGGACCCTCGGAGAAGGATACTCCCCCACTCCCGACCCCAAAGGGGTCGCCTGTCCCGGCGAGAAATGTAATATAACATCGAAGATGTTCCGCGGATGCCTGCATCCGCTTGGTAACTCTAAAGAAAAAGGAGGTCTATCCTCACAGACGGACCTCCGGAATTACTAAATTAACCACTAAAAAACATGATGCAAAGATAGGGTCTTGGAGTGTTCCGTCCAACTTGGCACGCTCTTTTTTTGCTGATGAAACTTTTTCGATAAGATTTGAAACATTTTTTGAAAAGTCAACCTGAAAACGGGATATTTTAATACGGGGCAACCGTCCAAACCCCGTCCGGCAACCAATAGTCATTTGGTCTGCAATTAATAGTTGTTTGCAGCGCTGGCAATAGTTATTTACAGAGCAGATAATAGTTGATTGCGATGCAAATAATAGTTGATTGCGGACCAAATAACCGTCAACTGCCGCAAGGATTTTAATATTTAAAAAGTTTTGTTTTAATATATGATAAATTTTTCATCCGCTTATCAAAATCGAAAAACTGACTTTTCAAATATTAAAACCTTTTTCTCCGATTCTTGGTAAATTTGCGCGCGCCCGAAGAGGTTACGGGAGCATATGTATAATTAAAACTAAATCTAAACTTCATGCATTTCAAACATTTCGTTTCCTCACTTGTAGGAAACAATCCCAAAACGGTTTTCGGCTGCATCAGACAGTCGAAAACCAAAGTGTGTAACCTTTTGTCTGCCGAAACACGTCATCGCCTGTTTCGGACTGCTAAGACTAACATGGCCGATGTAAGCAAGCGACCACCTATATTAAATAATGAGCCACCAAAGAGTAAATATACTCCGTACAATCCGAACAGGTACGAATATGTGCTCAATTCCTATCTGGTGGAAGATAATCAAAAGATAGTCAAATTTTATTATGAGATGAACCGTTTGATAGATTTTGAGCTTTGTGAAATTGATAATGTGACCTGCATCGACTGCATCCGACTATGTTCGGACGAGGTTCTCATGACAGCGCTTTCCACCGTTTTGCGATTTATACGGGAAGACTATCTGAAAAGCCTTACCTGTGGGCGAACATCAAGAAAATCGCCAGAATATCTGTTGCGAAAAGAGTGTCTTAACATGCTGATGTCGGTATTCCTAATAGACGGCGATGATCCTAAACAACGCACAGATTTTCAACAGAGAGTGCGCCGCGCACTGAAACAAAACACAATGAAAAAGCAAAAACGGAAGAAAACAAAAGCGAAAAATGTTTCAAATCGTTATAAAATTGTTTCATGATTCTTGTAAAACCCCTAAACTATCGTACAGTTTAGGTATTATGGACAAAGTTTAACATTTCGAAATTCGCTGTAAATCAGCACCTTAGACAATACTTCAAACATTTCATTTTTATGTTTGAAGTATTGTTGTTTTTGCCCTCCCCCGCATCGTACCTTTGCGCGTGCCTACGGGAAAATCCCCTTGCCGACAATTAAACAGTTAAAAAATCGAGCAATTATCAATTCAAACAATTAATAAATTTCAACAACTATGAGACAGTATTACCTTCCGCTCTTTTCGAATTACTTTTACTCAGCAGAAGTACGCCGCATGAGCATCGGCATGCGCCACGACGGCATCGCCACCCTGCTGGGCATCTTTTTCTACCTGATGGAGCAGCCCAACGCCATCGGCAGTTACACCCACATGGGAGAAATGCGCTACAAGACGGGCAAGAAGAACAGTACGATAAAACGGGTCATCCAGGACTTTGACCTGTTCGTCTCGCCTGAGGGCAGTGACGTGTTTTATTCGCCCTATTTGCGGCGCGCGCTCGGCATGCCCGCAGACCTGACCGCCGCAGAGAAACGGCTCATCGCCCGCCACCAGATGCACCAGATTACCCGTGAGACGGCCATGGGAAAGGCATCGAAAGCGAAAACATCCGCACCGAAGAGCGCGAAAAACAATGCGGAAGAGACGGGGAAGAAACAAGGAAACGGAACGAAACGTACACCGAAGACGCATGGAAATGACACGGAAGTTGCAACTTCTCCTTCCGAAAGAGCCGATAAACAGGGCGATTTCGACGTTTCCTATATAAGAAATAAGGATAAGAATAAACATGATGATAAACATAACGATAAGATAAAACATCATCATGCAGCGCATGATGATGAATATTATGCAGATAATAAAAAAATATATTCTTCGACTGCGTCTTCGAATATAGAAAAAAAGTCCGCATCCGCATCCGATGAAGAATGGAATAAAAGACTGATAGACGCCTGCTTCGCAGACGGAAACTGGGTGCAGGCTGCCGCCCGCACCACAGGGCTCGACTTGGAATTCGACAAGCACATGGGCCAGTGGGCCAGAGAGTGGTTTGTCATGCAATGTACGGCCCGGCAGAAACGTATGGTCGACATCAGGGACGCGGGTCAGTATTTCAACTGTATGTTCCAGGCTCACCTGAGCAGTCACAAGCGGTGGGAGGCGTATCTGGCCGAGCGCCGGCAGGACCAGTCGGCCATCGACACGGCGGAAAGACTGAAAGAACAGGCCCGCAACACCGTCTCGCCCTACGAGCACCGCAAGGGCAAACTGCGCTTTGACAGTCACTGGCTCCGCGTGCCGGACGATGCCGAACCGCAATATCATCCCGACTTCTTCTGGTCGTACAGACTGAACAAGTGGGATCACATCGTACTCTTCAACAGGTGTCTGGAGGATGCCGCCTGTCGCAAGGCCACGGGCAAACCGGTCATGGTCAGCAGAAAGGAATTTACGGCTATCACGGGCATCGTGCCGACGACCAGTTCACCCCTGACTTCAATGAAAAAAGTATCTTGAACCTATGGAAAGAGACGGGATGAACGTGGAGAGTGGAGCGTTACTCGCTCTTCTTCCTCCCCACCGAGGACAGGAGGAACCCGACGAGGAAGATGACCATGGTGCCGAGGACGATGGCAAGGTATTCGTGCAGGTGAGGACCGGGAAGATTCAGCAGACCGGCAAAGGATATCCAGGCGATGACGGCCACGCCGGCGATGACGCCGATGACGGCGGGCCACTTGGAGGCGCGGCGCACGGCGTAGCCCAGCAGGAAAAGCCCCAGCATGCCGCCGCTGAAAATGGAGGACAGCGTCCACCAGGCGTCGATGATGCTCTTTACCTGCAGCATGGCCAGGGCCACGATGATGCCGAGCAGACCCACGATGACGCTCGATGCCTGCAACACGCGCACATGACGGCCGTCACGGGCGGCCTCGTCTTCGGTCTCCTCTCCCCTGCCCTTGGAATGGAAGGCCGACCAATAATCAGTGAGGATGACGGTAGACGACGACGTGATACTGGTGGCCACGGTACTCATGCCCGCTGCGAAGATGGAGGCGATGAGGATGCCGCGAAGACCTACGGGCAGACCGTTGACGATAAAATACGGAAACACGTAATCGGGTTTGGCGGTTATCTCGGCGGGCAACAGATCGGGATAGACGGTGTAATAGGAATACAGGGCCGTGCCGATGAGGAAGAAGACGGCCGATACGGGTATGGCCAACCATCCGCCGAAGAGCGCCGAGAAGCGGGCCGCCCTGTCGTCCTTGGCGGTGTGATAGCGCTGCACGTAGTTCTGGTCGATTCCGTAATTCTGGAGATTGATGAACACGCCGTAGATCAGGCACACCCAGAACGTACTGGAGGTCAGGTCGGCCGTGAAAGCGCCCAGAGAAAACTTGTTGCCCTCGGGGGAATGAATGGCCAGCGTGAAGGTCTGCAGCGGTCCTTCGGGCATGGAGAACATCAGGACGCCGAGACACAACAGGGCGCCGCCGATGAGGATGAATCCCTGTATGGCGTCGGTCCAGATGACGGCCTTGATGCCGCCGAGCATGGAATACAGGATGATGGCCAGACTGGTCACGATTATCACGACGTGGATGTTCCATCCCATGAGGATGTACATCGGTACGGCCAGGAGGTAAAGGATGCTGCCCATGCGGGCGATTTGCGTGAGCAGGTAGCAGGCCGAGGCGTACAGGCGGGCCCACTTGCCGAACCGCTCCTCCAGGAAGGCGTAGGCCGACACACTGCCGTGGCGGCGGTAGAACGGCACGAAATACCTGGCGGCGAAGAAGGAGGCTATCGGGATGGAGAGGGAAAAGACAAACGCGTTCCAGTCGGAGGCGAAGGCCTTGCCCGGATAGCCGATATAACTGATGCTCGACACGTAGGTGGCGAAGATGGACATGCCCACCAACCATCCCGGAAGACTTTTTCCAGCCGAGGTGAACTCTTCCGAGGAAGCGCCCTTGCGGAAAAAACTGCAACCGAAGACGACGACGCCCGCCGTCAGAATGATGAAGATGGTGAAGTCGATGATGTTCATCCTTGTGCCTGTTGTTTGTCGGGGTGATGGAATTTGTACTTGTCTTCGAACACGTCGCGCACCTTGTTGATTTCGAGGAAGGTGGTGCCGCTGCTGCCTTCGTTGAAACTGCCGCTGAGGTAGGCGATTTTGTCGTCGAGGGAGATGTAGCCTTTCTGGCGGAGCATGCGCAGGGCGGCATAAAACTGATAGTCGGCCGAGACGTGTTCCTTCTGGCAAATGGGGATGACCCCGTAGCTCAGGTTGAGCCAGCGTTGCGTCTTCTCCTTGTAGCAGATGGCCAGCACGGGCGTGGGACCGCGGAAGGCGGCGATGTTGCGGGCCGTCTGACCGCTCTTGCTGTCGGTGATGATGCCCGCCACGCCGAGTTTGCGGGTGGCGTCGATGGCAGCATGGGCCAGGAACTCCTTCTGGTCGCAGTTCTCGCGCAGATTGATTTCCAGTTCGTGGTCGGCCATCGTATCCTTCTCGGCCTGTTCGGCGATGGAAGCCATCATCCGCACGGCCTCCAGGGGATACTTGCCCGAGGCGGTCTCACCGCTGAGCATGAGGGCGTCGGTACGCATGTAGATGGCGTTGGCGATGTCGGTCACCTCGGCACGGGTGGGCCGGGGATTGGTAATCATGGAATGGAGCATCTGCGTGGCCACGATGACCGGTTTTTTGGCCAGGATACACTTGCGGATAATCTGCCGCTGTATGCCCGGAATGCGCTCGATGGGCACTTCGATGCCCAGGTCGCCGCGGGCTATCATGATGCCGTAGGACGCCTCGATAATCTCGTCGATGTTGTCGACGCCTTCCTGGTTTTCTATCTTGGAGATGATCTTGATGTCGCTGCCGTGGGCGTCGAGAATGTCCTGCACGGCCTTGACGTCCTTGGCGCTGCGCACGAACGAATGGGCGATGAAGTCGATGTCCTCGTCGATGGCCAGAAGGATGTTCTTGCGGTCTTTCTCGGTGAGCGCCGGCAGGTCGATGTGCTCGCCGGGAACGTTGACGCTCTTGTGTGCGCCGAGCACGCCGTCGTTCTCCACGCGCGCGATGAGCATGGGACCGGTATTCTCCATGACCGTCATGCCCAGTACGCCGTCGTCGAAGAGAATGCGGTCGCCCGCCTTGACGTCCCTGGTGATGTCGGAATAGGTCACGTTGATGATGTCGTGGGTAGTGTCCATCTCGGGACGGCCGAAGATCTTGACCACGTCGCCGGTCTTGTAGGCGATGGGCTCCCTGACGCCGGTGGTACGCACTTCAGGGCCTTTGGTGTCTATCAGGATACCGATATGCGGGGAGACGGCGCGCACGTTGCGGATGATGCCACGGATGCCTTCCTCTGTAGCGTGGGCGGTGTTCATTCTCACCACGTTCATGCCGGCCAGGAAAAGTTTGCGGATAAATTCTGTATCTGAGCGCAAGTCGCTCACGGAACAGACGATTTTGGTTTGTTTCATAGTGCAACCTTCATTTTCTTGGCAAAGGTATAAAATTTTACGCATAACAGAAAGTTTTTCAAAAAATCGTCAAATAGTTTTCTTTTTACCGAGAAAACTCGTATCTTTGCACACCGATTTTGGAACATATTTCTGAGAGTATTATGACAAAGGCAGATATTATCAACAGTATAGCCGAATCCACGGGCGTGGAGCGGCAGGCAGTCGTCAATGTCGTGGAAGCTTTTATGGATTGCATCAAGGATTCCATGATTGAGAAAAGGGAAAACGTCTATCTGAGAGGTTTCGGCAGTTTTGTCATCAAGCACCGGGCTGCCAAGACCGCGCGTAATATCTCGAAGAACACCACCATCACCATCGCCGCACACGACATGCCGACGTTCAAGCCGTCGAAGCTGTTTACGGCCAGGATGACGGAGTAATTTGCATTTATCACATTATTTAATAATATCATTCATTAAAATCTTAAGGCTATGCCAAACGGAAAGAAAAAGAAGGGTCACAAGATGGCCACTCACAAAAGAAAGAAAAGATTAAGAAAGAATCGGCATAAGAGCAAGTAAGACTTGCTCTTAGTCATTTAAACGGAGACGTAAAGAGTTAGAAGAATGACCAGCGAAGTAGTAATTGACGTCCGACAGAAAGAGATTTCGATTGCCTTGCTGGAAGACAAGAAGCTGGTGGAATACCAGACTCAGCCCAGACAGGCTTCCTTCTCTGTCGGCAACATCTACGTGGCGAAAGTCAAAAAACTGATGCCGGGCCTCAACGCCTGCTTCGTCGACGTAGGTTACGAGCGAGACGCCTTTCTTCACTACCTTGACTTGGGAGGTCAATTCAACTCTTACCAGAAGTACCTGAAACAGGTTCAGAGCGACCGAAAGAAACTTTATCCGTTCGCCAAAGCCACCCGACTGCCGGAGATACCCAAGGACGGAACCATCAATTCCGCCGTACAGCCCGGACAAGAGGTGCTCGTGCAAATCGTAAAAGAACCCATTTCGACCAAGGGGCCCCGACTGACGGGTGAATTGTCCTTCGCGGGACGCTACCTGGTCCTTATCCCATTCGGAAGCAAAGTTTCTGTCTCCTCGAAAATCAAGAGCGGCGAAGAACGCGCCCGCCTGAAGCAGCTCATCCAGAGCGTCAAGCCCAAGAATTGCGGCGTCATCGTGCGCACGGTGGCCGAAGGCAAAAGGGTGGCCGAACTCGACGGTGAGCTCAAGGTTCTGACCAAGCGCTGGGAAGACGCCATCACCAAAGTGCAGAAGACGCAGAAGCGTCCCCAACTGATTTTCGAGGAAACCGGCAGGGCCGTTGCCCTGCTCCGCGACCTGTTTAATCCTACTTACGAGAACATCTACGTCAACGACGAGGAAGTCTGCCGGGAAGTCAAGCACTATGTTTCTCTAATAGCCCCTGAAAAGGCGGGCATAGTGAAACTTTACAAAGGTAAAGTACCTGTCTTCGACAACTTTGACATCACCAAGCAGATCAAGTCCAGTTTTGGAAAAATCGTCAATTACAAACACGGTGCATACATGGTCATCGAACACACCGAGGCCCTGCACGTGGTGGATGTGAACAGCGGCAACCGCACTCGTGAGAAAGGACAGGAGGCCAACGCTCTCGACGTGAATCTTGGAGCGGCTGATGAACTGGCACGGCAACTGCGGCTCAGGGACATGGGCGGCATTATCGTGGTGGATTTCATCGACATGAATCTGGCAGAAGACCGCCAGATGCTCTATGAGCGCATGTGCAAGAACATGCAGAAGGACCGCGCCAAGCACAACATCCTGCCGCTGAGCAAGTTCGGACTGATGCAGATTACCCGTCAGCGGGTAAGGCCTGCCATCGACGTGAATGTGGAAGAGGATTGTCCCACATGCGGCGGAACGGGAAAAATCAAGTCGAGCATACTGTTTACCGACCAACTGGAAAGAAAGATTGACCGGCTTGTCAAAAAGATCGGTGTCAAGAAATTCTACCTGCACGTACATCCTTACGTGGCCGCTTACATCAATCAGGGTTTTCCAAGCCTGAAGAGAAAGTGGCAGATGAAGTACGGACTGGGCGTGCACGTCGTTCCCTCTCAGAAGTTGGCCTTCTTGCAATACGAGTTCTACGACAGCAAGAAGGAGTTTATCGACATGAAGGAGGAGAATGAAAGCAAATAAGATAAAGGCGGGACCTCTAGAGGTCTCGCCTTTATCTTATGCTTTGCGTGCATCATCATTCTTCTTTTACTTCTTTACTGTACGACTTTAAACCGGATACGGAACGACTTGTTGATTTCGTCCCAGTTGGTGCCGAGCATCTCGAATCGCCCGATTTGACCCGTAGAACGGACATGCTTGCCGATACAGGGACACACGTCATAGTCGCCGATACGCACCAGTCGGATTTTCTCCGAGGCGTCCTCGGGAAGACGGTCGAGCGAGACGCCTTCAGGAAGATGGTCACGGTCGGCCAGGCAGAAGGTCACGGGCAGGTCGTCGGCAATGAGTTCGTTCATGCGGCGCTCTATCTCGCGCTCCTCCTTGCGGTCGGGTTTGTGGTCGAGTATATAACTGATTTTGCTCTTCTTCCGTTCGATGTGCGCGTTGCGCGAACGCTCGCAACCGAACATCCTTACCATCAGTTGATTGAGCAGGTGCTCCGCCGTGTGGGCGGGCGGAAACTCTTCCTTGTTGTGTTCGTTAAACTGGTATTCTTCGTCCATCTTTCCTATAAGGTTATGAATTGACTTTCATCTTGTAGACACGGCCCTGAAGCGCCCCGATTTCCATGTTGACAGCGGCGTCGCCGGCCAGGGAAATGACCGTCCGCTCGTCAGACAACAGGTCAGTGGCGGCATATTCGCCTGCGGGAATATGCAGATAATCCATCGCGTGCTGGGGTATGCGCACGTCGAAGACCGCGTCGTCGGCAGAGAAGTTGACGGCAATGAGCAACAGGTCTTCCTCGCACTTGCGGAAGAAGACGTACTGCCTGTCACCGATGGCCTCGTTCATGTACATCAGGTCGAAGAAATCTCCGGCATAAATGGCCTTCTCCGCATTGGCAAGATTGAGCACGTAGCGGTAGATGCCTTCCAGGCGGCGTTCGTCCTCCGTCATCTCCTTGCGCTGGCAATAGGCTCTGCGGATACCGCCTGCCGACCAGTAGTCGAAGATGGTCGTGCGGCCGTCCCTGCCGCTGAAACCTTCCTTGTCCATGCCCCGCTCCCCTACTTCCTGTCCCGCATAGAACATAAACGGATTCTTCTGCAGGAAGACGCTCACCAGAAGTGCCGGAACGGCCTTGAAACCGTCGCCTGCGAAGAAATCGCTCGCGATGCGCTGTTCGTCGTGGTTTTCCAGGAAGTAGAGCATGTGGTCGCGGATGTCGTCGATCTCCTGCCATTTGTAAGAGATGCCCGAGGCGCGGCGGCGGCCGCACACCACGTCGCGAAGACAGTCGTACATGCCCACCTTGTCGTAGAGCCAGTCGAATCCGGCTCCGATGTAGCGGCGGTACTGTCCGGGGTCGTACACCTCACCGATGAACACCAGGCCTTCCTTCACGGCTTTCACCTGGGGGATGGCCCATGCCCAAAACTCCGACGGCACCATCTCGGCCATGTCGCAACGGAATCCGTCCACACCCTTGGAGGTCCAGAACAGCAGGATGTCGGTCATCTTGCGCCAGGTGTCGGGGATGGGATCGAAGTGGCAACTCTTTCCTGCGGCGTCGCAATAGTCGACACCGTAATTGAGTTTGACGGTCTCGTACCAGTCGTTCACGCCGGGAGAGGCATCGAAGCGGTCATTGCCGGTGGCCTTGGCCGGTGTCTCCTCGTAGTCGCCCTTGTCGAACGACGGACGGAACGGTTGGCCCCAACAGTAATAGAAATTGTTTTCCGGAGAAAAATGCTTGGAGGTGTCGTCATCCTGGCCCAAGTCGCGCACGCCTTCGGGACGGCGGACGGAATGATACTGGCGTGCCACATGATTGGGCACGAAGTCCATGATGACCTTCATGCCTGCCTCATGCGTGCGGTCGACGAGCGCTTCCCACTCTTCCATCCTGCGGGACACGTCGACGGCCAGGTCGGGGTCGATGTCATAATAGTCGGTAATGGCATACGGCGACCCTGCCTTGCCCTTGACGACAGCGGGATGCTGACACGGAATGCCCTCGGCGGAATAATCCGTCCGGGAGGCGTGCCGGATGACGCCGGTGTACCACACGTGCGTGGCACCCAGGTCACGGATATGGCGCAACAGTCTGGGCGTGATTCCGTTCATCTTGCCGCAACCGTTGTCCAGGATGGAACCGTTCTCAAGGCACGTCGCATTGCGGTTGGTCAGCAACCGCGTCAGCACCTGGCAGACAATCGGTTTACGCGTCGATGCCATGAGCGCTCACTTCCTTGTTGATGCGGCCTATCATGCCTTGGAGCGCCTTGCCGGGGCCACACTCGGTGAAATCGTCGGCACCGTCCTGAATCATCCGTTGTACGGAAGCCGTCCAACGCACGGGACTGGTGAGCTGGGCTATCAGGTTGGCCTTGATTTCCTCAGGGTCGGTATGCGGCATGGCGTCCACGTTTTGGTATACGGGACACTTCGGCGTGTGGAATTCCGTGGCGCGGATGGCCTCTTCCAACTCGTCCTTGGCGGGTTGCATGAGCGGTGAATGGAACGCGCCGCCCACCTTGAGCGGCAGGGCGCGCTTGGCACCGGCCTCCTTGAGGAGGTCGCAGGCAGCCAGTACGGCACCCTCATTGCCCGAAATGACCAACTGGCCCGGACAGTTGTAGTTGGCGGCCACGACGACGCCCTTGTCTCCGCTGACCTCCTGGCACACCTCCTCGATTTTCTCATCAGGCAGACCGATGATGGCGGCCATGGTTCCGGGAGCGGCCTCACAGGCCTTCTGCATGGCCAGCGCACGGGCATGCACCAGACGGAGACCGTCCTCAAAGCGCAAGGCGCCTGCGGCTACCAGAGCGGAAAACTCGCCCAGGGAGTGTCCTGCCGTCATGGCCGGTTGGAAACCGTCGCCCAGACAGAGGGCACTGATGACACTGTGAAGGAACACGGCGGGCTGCGTCACCTTGGTCTGCATCAGATCCTCGGCCGTACCCTGGAACATGATGTCGGTGATACGGAATCCGAGTATCTCATTGGCCTTGTCGAAAAGTTCCTTGGCCAGTGCGGAAGTATCGTAAAGATCTTTTCCCATGCCACTGAACTGCGAACCCTGTCCGGGAAAAACAAATGCTTTCATCTTAGAATAAAATTATGGGGTTAATACAAAAGAATCCCAATCACCATAGTGGTCATCGGGATTCCCTATAGAAATGTTAGCTTTAAATCCACATGTGCTTATTCGGCCGCAGGAGCCTCTTCCTCAGCTTTCGGTGCCTCCTCTGCGGGAGCTTCCTCCACTGCGGGAGCCTCTTCAGCCACAGGTGCTTCCTCTGCTACGGGAGCCTCCTCCACTGCAGGAGCCTCTTCCTCAGCCTTGGGAGCCTCAACGGCGTTCTCAGCCACCACCTTGACAGGCACTTTCACTTCCACTTCCTTGTGGAAATGTACGGTAGCCTCGTAGTCGCCCACCATCTTGGCCTCGTGCATCGTGATGATTTTGCGGTCAATCTCGATGCCCTTTTCCTGCAGGGCCTGAGCCACCTGAGCGGCGCCTACGCTACCGTAGAGCTGACCGGTGGCACTCACCTTGGCGGCAATCTCCAGGGCAACGTCGTTCAAAGCCTCGGCGCGCTTCTCGGCGGCAGCCTTGAGGGCGGCGAGCTTGTGAGCCTGCTGCTTGAGGTTCTCAGCCAGTTGCTTCTTGGCGGATTCGGACGCAATCACGGCCTTGCCCGAAGGAATCAGGTAGTTGCGGCCGTAACCGCTCTTGACGTTCACGATATCGTTCTTGTATCCCAGACCGATAATATCTTCTTTCAAAATGATTTCCATGCTGTTTCCTCCTTTTTTATTTCATCAAGTCAGTTACATAAGGAAGCAGCGCAATCTGACGGGCACGCTTGATGGCCTGTGCCACACGGCGCTGGTACTTCAAGGATGTTCCGGTGATGCGGCGGGGAAGAATCTTTCCCTGCTCGTTGAGGAACTTCTTGAGGAACTCAGGGTCCTTGTAGTCGATATACTTAATACCGCTCTTCTTGAAACGGCAATACTTCTTCTTCTTCGTGTCGATGGAAGGAGCAGTCAAATAACGGATTTCAGATTCTGCCATGATTAAGCCTCCTCTTTTTTACCAAGCTTGGCACGGCGCTTCTCAGCATACTGTGCGGCATACTTGTCAAGTTTAACAGTCATGTAACGGATTACTTTCTCGTCGCGGCGGAAGCCGGTCTCGAGCTTCTTGATTACTGTAGGCTCAGCCTTGTACTCCAGCAATGTGTAGAAACCCGTGGATTTCTTCTGGATGGCATAAGCCATTTTCTTCAGTCCCCAGGCCTCTTCGTTCAGAATCTCAGCTCCATTGTCAGTGAGCAGCTTCTTGAATTTAGCGACCGTTTCCTTCATCTGTTCATCAGACAAAACGGGAGTCAAAATGAAAACGGTTTCGTATTGATTCATACTACTTGAAAAATTGATAAATAAATAATTAAAAAACACTGCACTTTTGAAAAATGCGGTGCAAAAGTACAAAAAAATAACTGACTGTCAAAAAGAAATCCTTTAAAATTGAGTTTTTGCGGATTATTTTCCTACTTTTGCGCCTGAAGAAAACCATTTCAGACGGTAATGAACGGAAAAAGCAAGCGGTTTTGGGTGCGCCACGGATGGGCGGTCTGTCTTGCGGCAGGCATCCTCCTCCTGTGTCTGTCGCATCAGGTGACGAGCAACATTCCCCTCGTCGCCGCCGTCATCTGCCTTCTCCTCGGCGTCGCGGGATATGTCGTAAGCGTGAAACGTGGAGAGTGAATGACAAAAGGCTGCCGGAAGGCAGCCTTTTGTCATTCAGAATCAATTTCCTTCGGGAGTAATCAACTTATATCCCTTGCCATGGATATTGATGATCTCAATCTGGTCATCATCCTTCAGGTGCTTGCGCAGTTTGGTGATGTACACGTCCATCGAACGGGCATTGAAGTAATTGTCGTCAATCCAGATGGTCTTCAAGGCGAAGTCGCGCTGCAGTATCTCATTGGCGTGCGAACAGAGCAGCGCCAGCAGTTCATTCTCCTTGGTGGTCAGTTTGGTCTGCTTGTCACCGATGGTGAGCAACTGCTTCTGGGTGTCGAACGTGAAACGGCCGATGTGGTACATCGTGGCCTCCTTGTTCTTCTTGCCGCGCACACGGCGCAGGATGGCCTCAATACGGAACACGAGCTCCTCCATGGAGAACGGTTTGGTGATGTAGTCGTCGGCACCGATCTTGAAACCCTCCAGGATGTCTTCCTTGAGCGTCTTGGCCGTGAGGAAAATAATCGGCATTTCCGCATTGGCCTGGCGGATTTCCTGTGCCAGCGTAAAACCGTCTTTCTTGGGCATCATCACGTCGAGGACGCAGATGTCATACTTCGACTTGCTGAATTCCTTATAACCGATTTCGCCGTCGGGACAAAGCGTGGCGGCATAGCCTTTGGCCTGCAGATATTCGCGAAGCAACATGCCGAGGTTCTCGTCATCCTCGCACAACAAAATCTTCAAATTCTCTTCCATAATTCCTTGGTTTAATGTTATTTATATACTATGATTAACTCTCTTTCAATACCGGCAGTCTGATGGTGAACTTGGTGCCTTTTCCCAGTTCGCTTTCCACCTTGATGTCGCCCTGGTGCAGGTCGATGACCTTCTTGACATAGGCCAGTCCCAGACCGAATCCTTTCGCATCGTGCACGTTTCCGGTATGGACGCGGTAGAACTTCTCGAAGATTTTCTTCAGGTTCTCCTTCTTGATGCCCAGTCCGGTGTCACGCACGGAGAAGTAGAGGTTGTCGCCCTCGTTCCACGTCTTGAGATACACGTTGAGCGGCTGGTCGGGCTTGCAGTATTTCACCGCATTGTCCATCAGGTTGAACAGGGCGTTCTGAAAATGCACCTCATCCACGTAGACGGCGCTGTCCACCGCCTCGATGTCGGTGTATATCTTGCCGCCCGTATGCTCCACGCGCAGACTGAAGGACGTGGCGATATTCTCCACCATCTCGTTGAGATCCAGTTCCTTCTTCTTGAAGACGGCTTTCTTGCGGTCGAACATTGACATCTGCAGCACTTTCTCCACGAGAAAGCGCAGGCGCTTCGACTCGTCGCCGATGACCTTGCTCAGGTGCGCCATCATCGAAGGACTCTTGGTGATGCTCTGGTCGTTGAGCATCTGCGAGGCGAGCGAGATACTGGCTATCGGGGTCTTCAGTTCGTGCGTCATGTTGTTGATGAAGTCATTCTTGATTTCCGTATAGCGCTTCTGGCGGAACACGAGCACCAGGGTGATGATGAACGTGATGAGCAGAATGAGCGTGAAGATGACCGAGGGGATGAGGAAGCGCACGCTCGACGTGATGTAACTGTTCATGTCGGGGAAGTGTATCTTCACCACGCCCATTTTGGACTGCGGGTCGTTGCGGAACAGCACCTGGGAATAGGTATTCTCCTGACCTTCCTCGGTATAGTCGGGACAGCGGTACACTTCCCTGCCGTCTTGCGTGCAGACGGTGAAATGATACGGGATGTTGATGCCGTTGTTCATCAGTTCGGCCTTCAGGTCCTGGTCGAGCAACTTGAAATTGACGCGCTCCTTGAGCGGTTTGTCGGCGGCGGAATAAAGGATGGAATACACCACTTCGTCCAACAGGGCCTTCTGGTACACGTAGCGGTTGCGCACTATCTCCTGCAGACTCTTCGACGCCTCCGAAATGGAATTCTTGTCGTTGCGCAGAATCATGGCCTTGGGCAACTGTGACGGTTTGGTCTCAATGGTCTTGAGTTCGAACGACGAGTAAATCGTACCGTCCTTGCCTGTCACCGAAAACTGGTGCGACTGCTGGTAAGTGCCGTCCGGCGCGCCGCTTCTCGTTCCGACAGAGTCTTTGCGCATGGCGCGGCGCTCCGTCTCGTTGACGTCTTTTTCCAGATAGCGCAACGTCTCATTGAGTTCCAGGTTGCGCGACGCCTGATAAAGAGCACGGTTGACCGACTCGTCAAACTGCTCCTTCTTCATCTCCGCCATGTCCTTGATGTAGCGAAGCTGCAGGAAGAGCAATCCCATGAAAGAAATTCCCATGATGATGGCGATAATCCAAATCGTTCTCTTTTTCATGTCGGCAAAGATAGCCGTTTCCTAAATATGTTAATTCGATTTCGTTAAATATTTCGCCTTAATTTGATTTCATTAACAAAATATGAATAGATTAATTGCAAATAACCAACTTAAATTGAAACATGGAACGTTAAAAACTAATTTCGTTACACGCTCTATACCTTATTATATAATTATATAAGAGAGGCGCATGCCAATCAGCATGCGCCCCTTCAGACAGGATTTCACAAAGATGAAATTACTCCTCAGCGGCCAGTTCAGCCTCATGAGCAGCGATGAGTTGCGTCTGAACGTCATTCGGCACGAGCTCATAACTGGCGAAACTCGTATTGAACGATGCGCGGCCGCCGGTGAGCGAACTCAAGGAAATGGAATAGTTGGACAACTCCTTGAGCGGAATCTTGGCCGACAGTTTCTGATAACCGGCTTCTGAATCCATACCCATGATGATGGCGCGACGGCCTTGCAGGTCGCTCATCACGTCACCCATATAGTCGGCGGGCACATACACCTCAAGGTCGTAAATCGGTTCGAGAATCTTCGGACCTGCCTCCTTGAAGGCGATGCTGAACGCATTGCGCGCGGCGAGCATGAACGAGAGTTCGTTGGAATCCACCGGGTGCATCTTTCCGTCGTAGACGATGACACGCACGTCACGGGCATAACTGCCGGTAAGCGGACCTCTCTCCATACATTCCATCACACCTTTCAGGATGGCGGGCATGAAACGGGCGTCGATGGCACCACCCACGACGGAGTTGATGAAGACGAGTTTGCCGCCCCACTCCAGGTCGACTTCCTCCTTGCCCTTGATGTTCATCTTGAATTCCTGACCGCCAAACTTATACGTTGTGGGATCGGGCATGCCTTCGGTGTAAGGCTCCACGATGAGATGCACCTCACCGAACTGTCCCGCACCACCCGACTGCTTCTTGTGGCGGTAGTCGGCGCGGGCGCTCTTCGTGATGGTCTCACGGTAAGGAATCTTCGGTTCTTCGAAGACCACCTGCAGTTTCTCATTGTTCTCCAGGCGCCATTTCAGCGTGCGCAAGTGGAATTCGCCCTGACCGCGGACGATGGTCTGACGCAGTTCCTTCGACTGCTCCACCACCCATGTCGGGTCTTCCTGACGCATCTTCAGGATGGCGGCCATCACCTTCTCCGTATCGGAAGCGTTGACGGCCTTGATGGCACGCGAATATTTGGAATTGGGATACTTGATGAAGTCGAATCGCCAGTCGCAATCCTTGCCGTTGAGCGTATTGCCGGTCTTCACGTCCTTGAGTTTCACCGTACAACCGATGTCGCCGGCCCTGAGCTCGTCCACCGCGATACGGTTGGCGCCGGCACAGGCGTACAACTGTCCCATGCGCTCCTTGCTGCCACGGTCGGCGTTGGTCAGGTCGTCACCGGCATGCACGCATCCGCTGAGCACCTTGAAGTAAGACACCTCACCGATGTGCGGCTCCATACCCGTCTTGAAGAAATACACCGACTCGGGACCGTTGGCGTCGTAAGCCACTTCCTCACCGGCCACATTCTTCAGTTTCGGCATGTCACTGACAAAGGGAACGACATTACCCAGGAATTCCATCAGGCGGCGGACGCCCATGTCCTTACCGGCACATACGCAGAAAATCGGATAGATGCTGCGCGTCACCAGACCCTTGCGGATGCCTTCACGCATCTCGTCTTCCGTAAGCGACTCGCTCTCGAAGAATTTCTCCATGAGCGTCTCGTCGTTCTCTGCGGCGGCTTCCACCAGTGCGGCGTGGAGCTCTTTGGCCTTGTCCATCTCCTCTGCGGGAATATCCTCAATCGTCGGCGCGCCGCCTTCAGGTTTCCAGGAATATTTCTTCATGAGCAACACGTCGATGACGGCGTTGAAACCGGGACCCGTAGAGATAGGATATTGCACCTGCACGCACTTCGGACCGTAGATTTCCTTCATACTGTTGACGACGGCGTCAAAGTCGCACTTGTCGGAATCCAACTGGTTGACGAGGAAGATGACCGGTTTCTTAAACTTCTCCGTATAGCGGAAAATGTTCTGTGTGCCCACTTCAGGACCGTATTGTCCGTTAATCAGGATGACGGCCTGGTCGGTGACGTTGAGCGCCGTGATGGCACCGCCCACGAAGTCGTCGGAACCCGGACAGTCGATGATGTTCAGTTTCTTATTGTTCCACTCCACATGAAACACGGTCGGAAAGACGGAATAGCCGTATTCCTGTTCCACGGGGAAATAGTCACTGACCGTATTCTTGGCCTCCACGCTACCGCGGCGCTTGATGATACCGGCCTCAAACAACATACTTTCGGCAAGAGTGGTCTTGCCGCTGCCCGCACTGCCAACCAAGGCAATGTTCTTGATTTCATTGGTCTGATACACTTTCATATCAATAGATTTATTGGGTTAGAAAATAGATTCAAAGTCGAAGAGCGGCATTGCCGCCCGAAAATCGCCGTCTAAGATAGATATTTTTCATGGAAAGACCAAAACATTTGACCGAAAACCGCTCAACTTTTAAAACATATTAGTATTTTTGCGGGAAAATAAAGATGGCAGGACTTTATATCCATATTCCCTTTTGCGTGACGCGCTGCGTGTATTGCGCCTTTTACAGTCAGACGGACAGGGCGCTGCAACAGCCCTATCTGCAGGCGTTGCTGCAGGAAATGTCCCTGCGGCGTGACGAGGTGCGGGAACCTGTCTCGACCGTTTATGTCGGCGGAGGCACGCCTTCCTGTCTGGACGCCGGTACACTGCAAGGTCTTTTCGACGGCATCAGGACTTATTTCCCCTGGCAGAAGAATGCGGAAATCACGCTGGAATGCAATCCTGACGACGTCACGCCCGACTTTGTCCGACTGTTGGGCACATTGCCAATCAACCGCATCAGTATGGGCGTACAGTCGTTTGACGACCGCCGTCTCCGTTTCTTGCGGCGGCGCCATACGGCCCGGACGGCCATGGACGCCGTCGGACTGCTTCGCGGGGCGGGCTTGGACAACCTGAGTATCGACCTGATGTTCGGGTTTCCCGATCAGACTGTCGCGGAATGGGAGGCAGACATCGATGCGGCATTGCGTTTACGGCCCAGGCATCTCTCGGCCTATTGCCTTACTTACGAGGAAGGCACGCCGCTCTACAGGATGCGGACGGAAGGGAAAGTGAAGGAAATCAGCGAGGACGGTTATGTCGCCATGTACGGACTGCTCACGGCCAGGATGCACGCGGCAGGCTATGAGCACTACGAAATCAGCAATTTCGCCCTGCCCGGATACCGCAGCAGGCACAACAGCGCCTATTGGCAAGCCGTACCGTACATGGGCATCGGCGCCGCCGCACATTCTTACGACATCTCCACCAGGTCGTGGAATACGGCCGACATCCGCAGGTACATGGAGAGTCTCAATCGCGGCATATTGCCCTCGGAGACGGAAATCATCGACGGGGACACCCGTTACAACGACCTGATCACGACGGCGCTGCGTACTGCCGACGGCATTGACCTGACCTGGCTTGACGAGTCGAGCCGTGACTACCTCGGCCGACAGGCGGAAAAGTATCTTGCCGACGGACGGCTTGCCCTGGACGGCAACCGTCTCCACTTGTCGGAAGAAGGATTTCTGGTCAGTGATATGATTATGTCAGACTTAATGCGCGTATGATGAAAGAACAATTCCAAAGAACGGAAATGCTGTTCGGCACGGAAGCCATGCGGCGGTTGGCCGCCAGTCATGTGGCCGTATTCGGCGTGGGCGGCGTGGGCGGCCATGTCGTCGAGGCCTTGGCCCGGAGCGGCGTGGGAGAATTGACCCTCGTGGATGCGGACACCGTGGACATCACCAACCTGAACAGGCAGATTATCGCCCTGCACAGTACGGTGGGACGGGCCAAGACCGACGTGGCGCGCGAGCGCGTATCGGACATCAATCCCGATTGCCGGGTGCATGCGGTCAAGATGTTTTATCTGCCCGACAATGCCGACCAGTTGCCCGTGACGGCCTTCGACTATGTGGTGGACTGCATCGACACGGTCAAGGCCAAACTGGAATTGATACGGCGCTGCCGTCAGGCGGGCGTGCCCGTCATCAGCAGTATGGGGGCGGCCGGCAAACTGCATCCTGACGCCTTCCACGTCATGGATTTGTCGAAGACGCAAAACGACCCGTTGGCGAAAGTCATCCGAAGGACATTGCGCAAGGAAGGCATCCTTCATGTCAAGGTGGTGTGCAGCGATGAATTGCCCGTAAGGATTTCCGGAGGCAATGCTTCCGATAAACATGTCAATTTCTCTGACGGCACTGCCAATCCTTCCGGCAGCGCTTCCTGTCGTCCCGTTCCTGCCAGCAACGCCTTCGTTCCTCCTGCGGCCGGACTTCTCCTCGCCAGTGAAGTGGTGTACGACCTGATAAGGTGAAACATTACGTTTCACTCCACAGAGCGGTAAACGGGACTCGAACCCGCGACCCTCGGCTTGGGAAGCCAATGCTCTACCAACTGAGCTATTACCGCTTTTGAATAAAATTATGTGAAAAGAAAATGGAGCCGATACCGGGACTCGAACCCGGGACCTACGCATTACGAATGCGTTGCTCTACCAACTGAGCCATATCGGCGATATGTTTTTCATCCGCCTTTCTTCGTGAAAAGCGATGCAAAGGTAATATTTTATTAGGAAAACCAACAAGAGACGGTGGTTTTTTATTTCGAATTAAATGATTTTAACAATACCCGGATATAAAGAAGAGAGAAAATCAGGACATAGGCGGCAATGACCTGCGGGACAGTGAGCGGCGGTATGTCTACGGAGGCCAGGGGAAGCGCCGTAACCTGACGGATGATGCGGTGCAGCAGGTCAAGGAGTGTGCAGACCGTCCCGGCAAGGGGCGCTTGCACGACAGGCCACGGGGCGGTCAACCAGACCGCGGGACAGAGCCAGAGGACGAGGGTGACCAGAGGAATGGCGACGAGATTGACAGGCAGGCCACAGACGGGAAGGCGTCCGAAATAGAGCGCCACAAGCGGTGCGGTCATCACCTGTGCGGCCAGTGAGACGGTCAGCATTCCCCACAGGCGGCCTCCGGGACGGAAACGGATGAGGAAAATGCCCAGGACCGCCATGAAGGACAACTGAAAACTGACGTCGGTCAAGGCGCGCGGACTGACCGTGAGCATGATGACGGCGGCCAGGGCGAGTGTGTTCAGTCCCTGCCGGGAACGGAAGGTCAGGTCGGTCCAACCGCAAATGCTGAGCATCAGGGCGGCCCGGACGATACTCGGCGAAAGTCCCGTCATGACGGCATACGCCCAAATGAGCGGCAGTATCACCAACTGTTTACGGCGCCACCTGACCAGTACGCTCATCATACCGTAGAGAATGCTCAGGTGAAGACCCGAAAGGGCCAGCAGGTGGGCGGTGCCCGCACGGGAATAGAGTTCGCGGACATCCTTCTCCAGTCGGGTCTTGTCGCCCAATGTCATGGCCAGGACGACGCCATAAGTCTCCGGATCGCCGACGGGCAGTCGGGCAATGAGCCGCTCACGCCAGTGAAGCGCCGCCAGACGCAACCGGCGGACTGACGGAAGCGGGGCGTCACAAGCGGCTGTCGGACGGGCCTGACCGGGAAAGACAAGTACGGAAGCGTCGGCCGACGTGTAACGGGGGGCCTCTACCCTGCCCTTTACCGCAATACATTGACCCGGTTGCAGGCAGTCTTGCCACGGTTGGCCGACGTCTTTCATCAGGGACAGGCGGACGGTGTACCATCGGCCATGCTCACACAACCACGCCTCATAACTGACGACCTTGGTTTTCGGCTGGGGCGAAGAGGCGATGACGAGTTGCATTTCCTTGAGAGAGGCGTCACAGGCCGACTGATGCAGCGTCATGCTGTGCCACATCAGACAGGCGCCCAGAAGAAAGGTACAGGCGAAAAGACACAACGACGAGAGCATTTCCCTGTCCCGGAGGAAGAGAAATGCTCCCGCTATGGCGGCCGCCATCATCAGGATGACGGTATCGGTATTCACGAATGGCCTCGTATGGAGGGCCGTCAGCATCCCTGCCGTCAGCAGCAGGGACAGTCGGAACAGTGGTATCAGTGGTAAGTATGCCGAAGGTTTCATGTCTGCCGGTTATTTCCCTGTCGGTTTTTCCACCCTGAACCAGTCGGCGTCGAGGCATCCCCTGACGCTCTTGGGATTGTCGGGTTCGGCGGCCACGAATCCTATTTTGGCGCCAATCCACTTGCCTTCACGCATGGTGAACTCGCTGCCGGCCTCCTGGAATTTCTTGCCGTCAAGACTGTAGGCGAAGCGGCATTTGCCGTCGTTGACCGTCATGCGGAGGAAGATGTCCATGTGGATGGCGGGCTGGTAGTCGATTTTGTCCTTCTCCGTAGGTTTGAGCGTGGCCAATGTCTCCACGGTCTCCGGTTTACCCTTGTCGGCCGCCTTGCAACTGATGCGCTGCAGGAGGAAACCATCGCCTTTGCGGCGTACGACGAGGGCGCTGTAATCCAGTCCCATCATGATGATGCCGCCATACTGGTCCTGGTCTTTGGCCGTCAGGCGCACTTTGGCCGTGGCCATAAAACGGTCGGTCGGGGTCTTCTGTAGGAGCAGGTTGGGCAAATCCCAGATGCGTCCGCTGTTCTTCCAGGTGTAAAGACGCATGACACCCATGTTGGTCGGCATGCCGAAAAACTGGTTGTAATTGGCGTGCCACTGCCACTGCAGACCCAGTTGGGGGGTATTGAACTCGTCACTTTCCTGGGGATTGACGTTGACCGAGGAAGACGACTTGGGTTTGCGGAAGGTCTTGACGGGCTGGCCGCAATAGCCGTTCTTGGGCACCGTACCCATCACGGGCCAGTTGTCCTTCCAGGTCACGGGTTGCAAGTGGACCACGCGGCCGTAGCACTCCTTGTCCTGGAAGTGCATGAACCAGTCTTCGCCGAAGGCCGTATGCACCCAACCGCCCTGATGAGGGCCGTTGACGTCGGTCGAACCCTGTGCCAGCACCTTCTTGCACTCATACGGACCGTAAGGACTGCGGGAGCGCATGGCCAACTGGAATCCGGTGGGCACGCCGCCGGCAGGACACATGATCCAATACCAACCGTCGCGCTTGTAGAATTTCGGTCCCTCACAGGTACGGTTTTCCGTACCGTTGCCGTCGTATACCATGACGGGATTGCCGATGGGACGGGTGCCGTCGGCCGACAGTTCACGCACGGTCAGTACGGACGCGAACCGGCTTCGGCTGTTGGCCCATCCGTTGACCAGGTAGCAGCGGCCGTCATCGTCCCAGAGCGGACAGGTGTCTATCATGCCGGGACCGGGAATGACGCACACGGGCGCCTCCCACTTGCCGGCAGGATCCTTCGTCTTGACCATGAAGACACCGTAATCGGGGTCGCCCCAATAGATATAGAACTCACCGTCGTGATAGCGGATGCTCGGCGCCCACACGCCCATACCGTGAGCGGGACGGGAGAAAACGCTGTCGGGCTCAATCCTGTCGAGGGCATGACCGATGATTTTCCAGTTGACCAAGTCCTTGGAATGCAGAATCGGCAGACCGGGAATACACTGGAATGAACTGGCCGTGAAGTAATAGTCCTCGCCTACGGCAATGACGTCGGGGTCGGAATAATCGGCGTCCAGAACGGGATTCCTGTACTGTCCGTTGCCCAAATCGGGATTCCACACTTTCGAGGTGTACTCTTGTGCGATGGCGGGCGCTGTCATCAGCAGGGCCGCGCAAATGAGGGTTTGTTTCAGCATATTTGTCTTTTGAGTTATTCTTATACGATACCCGTGGCGAGCGCGTTGCGCAGCGTGGGCAGGACGCGCAGGTGATAATGACTGCCGTCGTATCCGACGCGCATCAGTCGCATGGGCCGGAGTCCGTCGGGATTGAGCCTTTCGGTCAGCGCCAGGGCCACATGCCCCATGGTGCGCCTGAGATTGAGTTCCACGCACGACTGCAGGTGATAGCCTTCGGCATCGCCCGTGACCATCATGTCAACGCCGAACGGACCTATATAAATAGTACGGAAACGGTCGCCGATTCCCTGAATGATTCCGTCACGGGCGGCGTCCAGTGTCCCGTCGCCCAACCAGCGGTTGAGGTATTTCCGCTTGTCCCGCTCGGAGGCCAGCATACTTCCGGTGTATTGTCCGTGTACGGTGTCGAAGACCGACAGTCCCAAGTAGCGTATCCGACCGTCGGCAAGGGCCTCGAATTCCATGGCGAAATCTTTTACCTTATTATAATAAGGTTCTGCCATGACACTGCCTTGATGCCGGATGACGGCACTCACCCATCGCCAGTCGGCCTTGTAGTGTACGCCTCTCCCGCTGCTGCTCCACGGGGCTTTCAGGACGAAGGCGCCGAGACGCTCACACGCATCGCGCGCCTCCTCTACGCTGAAGCACTGCGTACCTTGGTTTCCCAAATGGCGGGCGGCCCAGGCGCGCGAACTGATTTCGCGGATGGCGGCAAGGCGGGTCTCATCGGGCACGGAAAATCCCTTCAGCGCATGGCAAAGGGCGGCGTCCCATCCCCACGCACTGACGCTACAGACGTCTGTGGCCGACGACAGCAAGGCCGGTAAATCCCCGGCGGTGACATAGCATACCTCGGCCACGGGCAGATGGCGACTTCGGGCAAGGGCCGCATCGATATCGTCCACCAGGACGAAATCGCCGTCGGAAGCCCACAAGGCGGGCAGAAAACCGAGGTCGTGACGGAGTTGGCGGGCGGCATGCGGCGGTGTGAAATTGCCGCCGCCGAAGGCCAGGGCCAAATCGTGTTCGGGATTGAAAACATGCAGGGTCATGGTGCAAAAGTAAGGAATTTCCACGCATCAGAGGAAAGAGTATTGCTAAAATAACAAAAAAATAAAAGATTTTGCAATGTAGGGTTTGCAAAGTATAAAATAAATCGTATCTTTGCATGGATAAAGACACGGGCCGCAAGAAGTCCGCCGAAACTTTTAAAAACTATTCTCCTCATGGAAGAGGCTTTCTTTCGCACACACACCTATTTGCTGGAGCATACCAACGCTCCGGTGAGGCGTTCGCTGATGGACGAGATCAACTGGAACGACCGTCTCATCGGCATCAAGGGTACGCGCGGCGTGGGCAAGACCACCTTCCTGCTGCAATACGCCAAGGAGAAGTTCGGCGCGGGCGACCGCCAGTGTCTTTACGTCAACATGAACAACTTCTACTTCCAGGCGCGCGGCATCGCCGACTTTGCGGAAGACTTCGTGCGTCACGGCGGCAGGGTGTTGCTCATCGACCAGGTGTTCAAGCAGTCGAACTGGAGTCAGGAACTGCGGAAATGCTACGACCTTTTTCCCCAACTGAAAATCATTTTCACCGGTTCGAGCGTCATGCGGCTCAAGGAGGAGAATCCCGAACTGGGCGGCATCGTGAAGAGTTACAATCTGCGCGGGTTCTCTTTCCGCGAGTATGTCAACCTGCAGACGGGCAACCAGTTTCCGGCCTATTCGCTCGACGACATCGTGAGAAGGCATGAGCAAATCGTCAAGAGAATCCTGCCGGAAGTGAGTCCGCAGCGGTATTTCGAGGAATACCTGCATCACGGTTTTTATCCCTTCTTCCTGGAGCATCGGAATTTCTCCGAGAACCTCTTGAAGACCATGAACATGATGACGGAGGTGGACATCCTGCTCATCAAGCAGATCGAACTGAAATACCTGACGAAAATCAAGAAACTTTTTTACCTCTTGGCCGTGGGCGGGACGAAAGCCCCGAACATCAGTACGCTGGCTAAGGAAATCAATACGAGCAGGGCCACGGTGATGAACTATATCAAGTACCTGGCGGACGCGCGTCTCATCAACATCATTTACCCCGTGGGGGCGGAATTTCCCAAGAAACCGGGAAAGGTGATGATGCACAATCCCAACCTGATGTATGCCATCTACCCCATTCAGGTGGACCGCCAGCAACTGATGGAGACGTTTTTCGTCAACTCGCTCTGGAAGGACCACAAGGTGAACCAGTCGCCGAAAGACCAGTATTACACGGTGGACGGGACGCGCAAATTCCGCATTACCGACGCGCAGAGCTCACAGAAAATCCGCTATTCGCCCGACATGATATATGCCCGGTACAACACGGAAATCGGACGCGACAACAAAATCCCGCTGTGGCTGTTCGGTTTTCTCTACTGAAAGACATGTTTTACAATTCAATAAATTCATTATACATCAACATTAATCATTCACAAAATGGCTAAAGAAAAAAAATTCATTACCTGTGATGGTAACGAGGCCGCCGCTCACGTGAGCTACATGTTCTCCGAGGTTGCCGCCATCTACCCCATCACTCCGTCGTCTCCGATGGCCGAGCACACCGACGAGTGGGCTGCACGCGGCCGCAAGAACTTGTGGGGACAGACCGTCAGTGTTCAGGAAATGCAGTCGGAAGGCGGTGCCGCAGGTGCCGTTCACGGTTCTTTGCAGGCCGGTGCGCTGACCACCACGTTCACAGCTTCCCAGGGATTGCTGCTGATGATTCCCAACATGTACAAAATCGCCGGTGAGATGCTGCCTTGCGTGTTCGACGTTTCCGCCCGTACACTGGCCAGCCACTCCCTCTGTATCTTCGGCGACCATCAGGACGTGATGGCTTGCCGCCAGACCGGTTTTGCCATGTTCTGCTCCGGCAGTGTGCAGGAAGTCATGGACCTGACCGCCGTTCCTCATCTGGCCACGCTGAAGACCGAGATTCCGTTCATCAATTTCTTCGACGGTTTCCGTACTTCCCATGAGTATCACAAGATTGAGGTGATGGACCAGGAAGACATCGCCCGGCTCGTTGACCCGGCAGACGTGAAGCGTTTCCGCGACCGTGCCTTGACGCCGGAGCGTCCGCAGACCCGCGGTACGGCTGAGAATCCTGAGACTTTCTTCACCCATCGCGAGGCTTGCAACGCCGCTTACGACAAGGTGCCCGAGGTGGTGGAGCACTACCTGCAGGAGATTTCCAAGATTACCGGTCGGGAGTATCACCTCTTCGACTACTACGGAGCCGCCGACGCAGAGCGCATCATCATCCTGATGGGTTCCGCCACCGAGGCTGCCCGTGAGGCCATTGACCATCTGACGGCTCAGGGCGAGAAGGTCGGTATGATTGCCGTTCACCTCTATCGTCCGTTCTCCGTGAAGCACTTGCTGGCCGCAGTGCCTGAGACGGTGAAGAAAATCGCCGTGCTCGACCGCACGAAGGAACCGGGTGCAGAGGGCGAACCGCTGTATCTCGACGTGAAGAGCGCTTTCTACGATGAGGAAAACCGTCCCGTCATCGTGGGCGGCCGTTACGGTCTCGGTTCTTCCGACACCACGCCGGCCAAACTGATTGCCGTGTTCGACAACCTGAAACTCAACGAACCGAAGAACCACTTCACCGTGGGTATCGTGGACGACGTGACGTTCACCTCTCTGCCCGAAGTGGAGGAAATCGCCCTGGGCGGTGACGGTATGTTCCAGGCCAAGTTCTTCGGTCTGGGTGCCGACGGTACGGTGGGTGCCAACAAGAACTCCGTGAAGATTATCGGCGACAACACCGACAAGTATTGCCAGGCTTACTTCTCCTACGACTCCAAGAAGTCGGGCGGTTTCACCTGCTCTCACTTGCGCTTCGGCGACACGCCTATCCGTTCCACATACCTGGTGACGACGCCCAACTTCGTGGCTTGCCACGTTCAGGCTTACCTGCACATGTATGACGTGACGCGCGGTCTGCAGAAGAACGGTACGTTCCTGCTGAACACCATCTTCGAGGGCGAGGAACTCGTCAACTTCATTCCGAACAAGGTGAAACGCCTGTTCGCACAGAACAACATCACCGTTTATTACATCAACGCCACGAAGATTGCACAGGAAATCGGTCTGGGCAACCGCACCAACACGATTCTCCAGTCGGCCTTCTTCCGCATCACGGGTGTGATTCCCATCGACCTGGCCGTTGAGCAGATGAAGAAATTCATCGTGAAGTCTTACGGCAAGAAGGGCGAGGATGTCGTCAACCTGAACTATGCGGCCGTTGACCGCGGTGGTGAGTACAAGCAACTCACCGTTGATCCCGCATGGGCCAACCTTCCCGATGATGAAGTGAAGGAAGACGACGCTCCCGCATTCATCAAGGAACTGGTACGTCCTATCAACGCACAGGCCGGTGACCTGCTGAAGGTCAGCGACTTTGTGAAGCACAATACCGTTGACGGTTCTTGGGAGAACGGTACCGCCGCCTACGAGAAGCGTGGCGTGGAGGCTTTCGTTCCCGTATGGAATGCCGACAACTGTATCCAGTGTAACAAGTGTGCGTTCGTATGTCCTCACGCCGCCATCCGTCCGTTCGTCCTCACCGAGGAGGAGAAAGCCGGATTCGACGCCGGTGCGGCTACGATTCAGATGAAGGCTCCGAAAGCCATGGCCGGCATGTACTTCCGCATCGAGACCAGCGTACTCGACTGTCTGGGTTGCGGCAACTGTGCCGATGTTTGTCCGGGCAATCCGAAACTGGGCAAGGCCCTCACGATGGTGCCCTACAATCCGGATGCGGCCGACATGATTCAGGAGGCAAACAATTGGGAATATCTGGTGAAGAAGGTGACTTCCAAGCAAGATCTGGTGGACATCAAGTCCAACCCGAAGAACTCTCAGTTTGCCCAACCGCTGTTTGAATTCTCCGGCGCTTGTTCGGGTTGCGGCGAGACACCGTATGTGAAACTCGTTTCCCAACTCTTCGGCGACCGTGAGATGATTGCCAACGCTACGGGTTGCTCTTCCATCTACTCCGCTTCCATTCCTTCCACGCCTTATACCAAGAATGCCAAGGGACAGGGTCCTGCTTTCGACAACTCCCTGTTTGAGGACTTCTGCGAATTCGGTATGGGTATGGTGCTCGGTAACAAGAAGATGAAGGAGCGCGTGGAGAAACTGCTCGACGAGGCTTGCGCTTCCGACAAGTGTTCCGCCGAATTCAAGGCTGCCGCCGAAGAATGGAAAGCCGGCAAGGATGACGCTGACGCCAGCAAGGCTGCCGCCGCCAAACTCAAACCGCTGATTGCGGCAGGTGCGGAAGCCGGATGCGACATCTGCAAGGAGCTCCAGACGCTCGACCACTACCTCATCAAGAGAAGTCAGTGGATTATCGGCGGTGACGGTGCTTCCTACGACATCGGTTACGGCGGTCTCGACCACGTGATTGCCAGTGGTGAGGATGTCAACCTCCTCGTACTCGACACCGAGGTGTACTCCAACACCGGCGGTCAGTCGTCCAAGGCTACGCCTCTGGGCGCCATCGCACAGTTTGCCGCCCGCGGCAAGCGCGTACGCAAGAAGGACTTGGGTATGATTGCCACCACTTACGGTTATGTGTATGTGGCTCAGGTGGCCATGGGTGCCGACAACGCACAGTGTCTGAAAGCCATTCGCGAGGCCGAGGCTTATCCCGGACCGTCACTCGTGATCGCTTATGCTCCGTGTATCAACCACGGTCTGAAGATCAAGGGCGGCATGGGTCGCTCGCAGGCTGAGGAGGCCCGTGCCGTGGCTTGCGGTTACTGGCACCTCTGGCGCTTCAACCCGCAACTCATCGAAGAGGGCAAGAATCCGTTCTCGCTCGACTCGAAAGAACCGGATTGGAGTCTCTTCGAGGACTACCTGATGCACGAGGTCCGTTTCATGTCCGTCAAGAAGGCTTATCCTGACGAGGCTGACGAACTCTTTGCCCAGACCAAGAAAATGGCTCAGATTCGCTATCAGAGTTATGTGCGCCAGACCAAACTCGATTGGAGTGAGGAGAAAGAAGCAGAGTAACATCTGATGATTCAATCAAGAGGGCGTGTCATAACTGACACGCCCTCTTTTTATACCCCTAGAGCCATCCCGCAGCAATCAATAGTCATTTGATCCGCAATCAATAGTTGTTTGCAGTGCAGTCAATAGTTGTTTGGTCGGCAAGTAATAGTCCGTTGCGGACCGAATAATAGTCAACTGCAGACCAAATAACCCATCCTTCCTCGTTTCATATGAAATGACGTTCTCATTCTATATGAAACAGCATCCTCATTCCATATGAAATGACATCCTCGTTTCATATGAAATGACAGTCTCATTCTATATGGAATGACGGCCCCGTTTCATTGAGTTGAAGTAAAGAACGTGTAACGTGAAGCGCGAAGCGACTGAATACCTTTAGCTGAGGGGTGTCACCTCGCAAGAGGTGCAGTCCGAGCGGAGCAAGGACCTGGTAACCACGCTCCACGAATTCAGGTGTAATCCGCCGGGAAAACAAAAAGTCTCCGCTATGGCGGAGACTTGATGCGGTGCGTACGGGACTCGAACCCGTGACCTCCTGCGTGACAGGCAGGCATTCTAACCAGGCTGAACTAACGCACCGGAACATGTGCTTTTTCAAACACGACTGCAAAGGTAAGGTAAATTATTTTATCCGCCAAAATTTTTGGCGCATTTTTTATAAAAAAGTTTGCCACACCTCCACATTTTCATATTTGTCTCCTCGATTGACCCAGTCACGGAGTGTGCCGGCGTGCTGAAATCCCGCATGGAAGAAAAGATTTAAGGAAGGGTCGTTCGTCTCCGTCACCAGGGCATAGAGTTGATGCAGGTGAAGGATGTCGCGGGCATATGCACACAAGGCCTCCAAGGCGGCAAACCCGTAACCTTGCCCGCGATACGCCTCCAGGATGATAATGCCCACTTCCGCCCTGAGATGCGCAGGTTCGAAGGATGTCAGGTCGACCATCCCTACGGTCTCCCCTTTCCCGCTGACTGCCATCAGGCGCAGTTGACGGTCGATGAAGATGTCGCCCGCCGACCGGTCTATCCACTCTTGGAGAGCATGCCGGGAAACGGGCGCGGTGGTGGTGCCGGATTCCCACAGCGAGATGTCGTTTTCCACGGGGTACATCAACTCGACATCTGACGGTTCGACGGCACGAAGACGGACTTTCTGCTGTTTCATTGGATAATCTCCCCAGGGGTAATCAGTTGGTTGGAGGCCGGATAATAGATGCCGACAGAGATGTTGTCGTCCTGGTGTTCGGCAGCCGTATGGAAGATTTCGTCATAACTGTAGGCGTCGGTGTCGAACACCATGCAGGTCTCCTTGTCGGTAGCGGTGATTTCGGTGGTGACTTCCATACCGAAATTCTCGAGCATGCGGCGGCACCTTGTCACGGCCTCGTCACCGCCAAGCAACAGGAAGCGCGGCATGCGCGTCTTATGACGCACGGGGAATCCCAGACTCTTCCGGAGTTTTTTGGCCTGCACGCCCACGAGGGCTATGGCCGCCTTGAGCAGAATGGCCGCCTTGACGGGAATGCTGAGCCAGAAACTCAAATGGGAATAGTGCTTGCGGAAAAAGATGAGCATGGCGTCGTAGAACACGTGCACGTAGCGGAACGAGGTCTTGCGGGTGCTCTCTCCCTTGTAGTGCAGGATGCGGGCGGGCACGTACCAATTCTCCCACCCTTTCTTCAGAAGACGATAGGACAGGTCGATGTCTTCCCCGTACATGAAGAAGTCTTCATCGAGCAATCCGGTCTCACGGACGGCCTCGTGCCTCAACATACAGAAGGCGCCGCTCATGATCTCAATCCGGCCGGGCTGGTCCCACGGCAGATGACTCATGTAATAGCGCTTGCTGTAGCCGCACATCTTCAGGAAAGCCACTTTGGGCGACGGCAGGGCGCGGCGCGACTCCATCGCGTCTTTGCCGCGGGGCGTCATCATGCGCACGCCTGCCCCTCCGGCTTTGGGATGCTGGTCCATGAAGTCGATGACCTCGCGCACACTGGTCTCCCCTACCACCGTATCGGGATTGAGCAAGAGAATATATTCGCCCTGTGCCTGGCGGATGGCGATGTTGTTGGCTCTGGAAAAACCAAGATTGTGCGGACAGGAGATATAATTGACTTCGGGAAAAAGCGGACGGAGATAATTGACGGAATCGTCGCGCGAATGATTGTCGACCACGAACACTTCGGCCTCGACGCCCTGAAGGGCCTTGCGAAGCGACAGGAGGCACTGGGCGACAAAGTACTTGACGTTATAATTGACGATAATGACAGACAGTTTCATGCGCCTGACTCGTTATGACAACGCGCCTCGGTCGGATAGACGAACGGAAAGACCAACAGAACGATGATGGCCAGGTATCCGAAAGAAGCGGACATCGTGAGATAATACAATAGGATATTCGCCAGCAGCAACAGGCCCAGCACATGAAGACGCGCGCCGCCCCAGAAGCGCATTTGCCGGACCGGACTTTCCTTCAGCGAATTACGGACGCGCGAAAAGCGCATCAGGTAAAGCATGGCGGGAATGAGACAGACGGTCAGGAGTTCCATCACAAAGAGACTGACGGCACAAAAGGTCCCGTTGACGGCCAGATTGCCCAACAGGAAAAAGTCGGCGTGCAACCACTGCGCCAGTGTGAGATAAAGACCGGTCTCATAGATCACGACCAAGATCAGACCGATGATGACATAGGTCCAGAGGATGGTTTTCAATTCACTGCTGACTCGTTGCATGGCAAAGTTATTTCGACAGCGGTACACGGTTGAGGATGCTTCGCCCCAAGGTAACCTCATCAGTATACTCCAGTTCGTTGCCCACGGAAATACCCCGGGCGATGACGCTCAACTTCACCGGATAGGCGGCCAACTTACGGGAGATGTAGAAATTGGTGGTGTCTCCCTCCATCGTGGGACTCAAGGCGAAGATGACCTCACTTACACCGCCTGCGGCCACCCGTTCCACCAGGGATTCAATGGCCAGGTCCGACGGTTTGATGTCGTCCATCGGTGAGATGATGCCGCCCAGCACATGATACAGTCCGTGGTATTGCAGCGTATTCTCCACGGCCAGCACGTCACGGATGTTCTCCACGACGCACACCGTAGAGCGGTCGCGCTTGGGGTCGGTGCAGATGGGACAGATGTCGGTGTCGCTGATGTTGTGACAGCACTTGCAGTATTTCACCTCGTGCTTCACCCGACGGAGCGCGTCGGCCAGCGCGTCGGTCTCCTCGTCCTTGCCCCGGAGCAGATGCAACACGAGGCGCAGGGCGGTCTTACGCCCCACGCCCGGCAGTTTGGAGAACTCGCTGACGGCTCTCTCCAAGAGTTGTGACGGGTACGGCTGGTCCATCCGGTATTAGAAATACAAACCGAATCCCACTTTCAGACCGATGGTGGAATAATCGCTGTGTTTTTTGAACGACTGGTCGTAATAGATGGATGGTTCGATGGTGACATGATGGTTGAGGAAGAAGGCGTAGCCCACTTCCACTCCGGGCATGACGTCATTGTAATTGTGATTGGCGTGAATCAGTTTGGCACCCATTCCCAGGAAGATACCGTTCTGCAGGATGTAGTAGCGGGCACCTGCTCCGACAAACACCTGGTCGGCCACGTTGTCATTGCCGCTGTGGGAATAACCGGCACTGCCGTGGATGAGCAGATTGTCCATCACCATGTAGCCCATTTGGCCCTGAACACCGAGATTCAGGTCGCTCAAACCGCTGTAGCTGAGGTTAAGACCCGTCAGCGACGCGCCCACGAAGAGTTTTCCTTGTTCAAACTGTGCATTTGCGGCCACCGTCATCATCAGGGCGCAAATCAGGGTCAATACTTTCTTTTTCATTGATTTGTCAAGTTATTATGAATGAATGATTTATGCTTCTTTCTGACGCTTTGCGTCACGGTGCTTCCAGACGAGGAACCAGACGAGGGCGACCACGAAGACGGCGGCACCCAGACCATAGGCGAGGGTCTCGTCGAGATGGAACGCCTGTTTGGAGATAAACAGGAACGTGGAGCATACCGTGGTCATGAAGAGGGCCGGAATCAGCGTAATGATGTACGGCTTCTTCTCGCGCACCAGATAAACGGTCAGCGTCCACAGCGTAAACACGGCGAGGGTCTGGTTGGCCCAACCGAAATACTGCCAGATGATATTGAAACCGTCGGGGTTCTCGATTTGCCAGAGCAGGAGCGCGATGGCCGACAGGAACATCGGTATGCAGATATAAAGGCGGCGAAGGATGGAACGCTGCTCCATGTGGAGAAACTCAGCGATAATCAGACGGGCGCTGCGGAAGGCCGTATCGCCACTGGTGATGGGCGCTGCCACCACACCCAGCAAAGCCAGGACACCACCGACGACGCCCAACCAGTCCTTGCAGACGATATTGACCACGGCGGGAGCCGGCGTATGCGTGCCTGACTCGGCGGCACCGGCCAGAACCTCATATCCTGGAGTCGGGTCATTGTAGAAGAAATACATGGAGACGGTGGCCCAGATGAGGGCGACGATACCTTCGGTAATCATGGCACCGTAGAAGATGGGCCGTCCCTGATGCTCGTTTTTCATGCAACGGGCCATGAGCGGACTTTGCGTGGCGTGGAAACCGCTGATGGCGCCACAGGCCACGGTGATGAACAGACAGGGGAACAACTGGTCCGTCAGACCCAGACGGGCGGCGCCCATATTGTCCAGACCGTCCCAGAGTTCGGGCAGATGCGGCATCTTCACGAAGAGGCACACCATCAGGGCGACAGCCATGAACAGGAGGGAGAAGGCGAAAAGCGGATAGATTTTGCCGATAATCTTGTCGATAGGCAACATCGTGGCGATGATGTAATAGATGAAGATAACGAAAATCCAAAGTGTACCGGTGCCCCAAATCGTCTTCAGGATTTCAGCGGGACTGTAGACAAACACGGCACCCACCATCACCAGAAGCAGAATGGAGAAGACGAGCATCACCTGTTTGGTGGCACCGCCCAGGTACTTGCCCACCAGTTCGGGCAGACTCGCACCGCCGTTGCGGATGGAGAGCATGCCGCTCAGGTAGTCGTGCACGGCACCGGCGAAGATACAACCAAAGACAATCCACAGGTAACAGGCAGGACCGAACTTCGCACCCATGATGGCGCCGAAGATGGGACCGGTACCGGCAATGTTGAGAAATTGAATCATGAATATCTTCCAACCCGGAAGAACGATGTAGTCAACGCCGTCGGCTTTTGCGACGGCGGGCGTCGTACGGTCGTCAGGACCGACGACATGCTCGACAAACTTGCCATAGACAAGATAGCCTATGACCAAGGCGACGAGACTCAAAGCGAATGTTATCATTTACACCTTATTTAAAACGACGGACAAAATTACTACAATTCGGGCGCATAAACAAGAAAACGGGAAAATTCTTTTCTCTCGCGCGCCCTTCAGGAGATGACCTTCAGGGAAAAAGACGGTCAGACGCCGTCGTCTTCGTCTCCGGCAGTCTCCATGTCGGGATTGTCCACGTCGAGTGTGGTGTCTTTGGCGATGCTCACCTGTCCCATGCGGGAGAGCTTGAGGACAAGCGGAATGTATTCATCACTGGCGATGTCGGGCGAGCCCACACTGGCGGCGAACGTCAACCAGTCGCCGTCGGCCTCCACGAAGACGATGCCGAGCAAGGCGCCGTGGGCGCGCGTGTCGGCGTCCAGGTATTGCGCGAAATCCTGTTTGGTAAACCTGCGGGAGAAGAACTCGCTCCCGTCCTGGCGCGTCACCTTGAGCGTGATGGTGTTGTCGAAGTAAGGCTGGCCCTGCTCGTCGGCGGCTGTCGGAATATCCTTGTCGGGGGCACGCTTCACCGTCACCTTATAGGTGGCGTCGTTGACCCATTTCACGTCGACAGACTGCTCGTAACCGCTCATCTGCTGGGTCGTCTTGACCTTTTCCACCTGGGGTTTGTGCGTGATGATGGTGTCGCTCTGCTTCTTTTTTCCGCAGGAGAAGAACAACAAGAGTACGGCCAGAACGGCCGGAAGGAAAATATTTCTCATGAATACTTGCATTTTGTGTGTGCAAATATAGCGCAAATCAGGGGCAAATGCAAGAAAACGGACAAAAAAAGTGCCCCTCCTTCACAGGAGAGGCACCCATCTTTTACCTAACTAATCCTATTGAGGAATACACGATAATAATAAAAGCGATATATTTTTATTTGATGTTACTCTTAGTCCAACACGGCGTTGGTCTTGCGGGGAGCAGGCTTCTCACCGGGTTTGCCGTGACGGCCGCCGCGAGCCTTGTTGTCTGCCTTGTACTTGGCATACTGCTCAGGTGTCATGATCTTCTGGAGCTTCTTGTCATAAGCCTGACGGTCTTTGGCCATCTTCTCCATTTTCTTTTCGTCCATCTGAGGAGCGGGACCACCGTGATGGCCGTGACCGCCCTGCTTGCAGCAGTCTTTGGGAGCCTGTCCGTCCTTCGGGGCCTTGTCGCAACCTTGCGGTTTCTGCGGAGGCACCTGTCCGTCTTTCATCTGCGGAGCCTTGTCGCAACCTTCAGGCATCTGTCCGTCCTTCATCTGAGGATGTTTCTGACCGTGCTTCTTGCACTTGTCACACTTGCCGCCTCCCATCGGAGGAAGTGATTCAGCATATTTCTCATTGAGTTTGGCCACTTTCTTGGCCTGTTTCTCATTCAGTCCATAGTCCTTGACCATCTTGTCGGTACGCATCTTGGCCATTTGCTCTTTGCTCGGACGGGGACCGTCCTTCATCTGAGGACCGCCTTGCGGGCCTTGTGCCATGGCGGCGCCCGACATCATCATAACGGCTGCGAAAGCCAATACTAATCTTTTCATGTCAATTAATTTATTAGTTAATACTCGTTATTTTGCAAAAGCATTTGTCTATCAGACGTAAAAACGGCGCAAATGTTTAACGCATTGACATTTTTTTGTTATATTTGCAAGCGATTTTAACATTTTAATTATGAGAAATTTCCTGAATACGGGCATTCTGATGATTTCCACTTTAACACTTTTCCTCGCTTGCAGCGGAGTTGGCGGCAGTGAAAAACGGACGTCAGGCAAGACCGATTCCCTACCCGAACTGGTGATGCAAATCAAGAAATGCTCCAGACTGTACACCTCGGAATACCATATCCACAAGATTGTGACGCACGACGACGCCCTCAGTCTGAAGGGAAGTGTACTGAAACAGGATTTTGATATCGACATTCCTATCGGAAAGAGGAAAATCGCTATACCGATGGACGCCACCGTCAAGGCCTGCATCGACTTCAGTGATTTTTCGGAAAAGAATGTCAGGCGCGACGGCGACAAGGTGGAGATCATCCTGCCCGACCCTGAAATCGTACTCACCAGCAGTAAAATCGACCACGACGGCATCCGCCAGTACGTGGCGCTCTTGCGCAGCGACTTCTCCGACGAGGAACTTTCCTCGTATGAGCGGCAAGGCAGGAAAGCCATCATCGCCCAACTCCCGAAGATGGGCATCGTGGGCAATGCGCGCGACAATGCCGCACGCGTGTTGATACCCCTGTTCGAACAGTTGGGCTACAAGGAGGAAAACATCACGGTGACATTCCGCAAGCAGTTCAAACTGGGTGAAATCCTGAAGGACGCCAGCGGCAAGGCCGGCAAATAAGACACCGGTGTATCTCGCGCGCGTATATATATTATTATAAAGGTAATATTACTCACAGAAAGATGAAAAAACAGAATACCGCCTCACAACTGATGAGGTCGCTGACGCATATCGTCGGTTATCTGGTGCTCGGCATCATCATCGTCGCAGCCCTCATCGCCGGTGTGACATGGTGGGCCAACAAGGACAACGGACTCACGCTGGACGTGGACCAGACCATCAATATCACCCCCGAACAAATCCGCAGTATCGAAGCCATCGGGCAATGGGAATTTCTTTCCGTGAGCGACGAGGAACTCATCGACACCGTGCGTCACGGATTCTTCGGCGATGACCAGTTGGTCCGCATCTATTACGGTACGCTCCGTCTGGGTATCGACCTCCATGAGGCGGCACCGGGATGGATCAGACAGGACGGCGATACGGTCAGGGTAACGCTGCCGCCGGTGGGACTGCTCGACAACGACTTCATCGACGAGGCGCGCACACGGTCGTTCTTTGAGAGCGGCAAGTGGAACGCGCGCGACCGTCAGGCCATGTACGACCGTGCCTACAAGGCCATGAAGCGCCGCTGTCTGAGCGAGGACAACCTCCAGACGGCCGAGGACAACGCCAAGGAACAGTTCAGCCATCTGATTGAGTCCATGGGATTCAAGGCCGTATCGATTCAAGTAGAGAGACAGTAATGGAAAGTGTAAGTCAATTTTTCGCCTGGTTGAGTTCAATCCTCTGGGGTTGGCCGATGATTATACTGCTGCTGGGTACGCACATCTACCTGACCGTCCTGTTGCGTTTTCCGCAGCGAAAACTGTGGACGGCCATCAAACTGTCGGTCAAGCGCGACAAGAACGCCACGGGCGACGTATCCCAATTCGGCGCGTTGGCCACCGCCCTGGCGGCCACCATCGGTACGGGCAACATCGTCGGCGTGGCCACCGCCATCGCCCTCGGAGGTCCCGGAGCCGTACTCTGGTGCTGGCTCACGGGCGTGTTCGGTATTTCCACCAAATACGCGGAAGGTCTGCTGGCCATCAAATACCGTGTCAAGACACCGCAAGGCAAGATGCTCGGCGGTCCGATGTACGCCCTGGAAAGAGGATTGGGCTGGAAATGGATGGCCGTTCTCTTCGCCTTCTTCACCGTCATCGCCTCGTTCGGTATCGGCAATACGGTACAGGCCAACGCCATCGCCACCATCACGGAACAGTCGTACCACATCTCACCGGCCATAACAGGTGCCGTGGTCTGTGCCCTGACGGGTGCCGTCATTCTGGGCGGCGTGAAGTGGATTGCCCGCGTCTGCACCATGCTGGTGCCGTTTATGGCCTTCTTCTATGTGGCCGGATGCATTTACATTCTCTTTGTCAATCACGCTTATCTTTGGCCCGCATTGAAGGTGATAGTGGAAAGTGCTTTCCGGCCTGAGGCCGCAGGTGGCGGTTTCGTGGGTTCCACGGTCATGATGGCGGCCCGCTACGGTATCGCCCGCGGACTGTTCTCCAACGAATCGGGTATGGGAAGCGCCCCCATCGTAGCGGCTGCGGCGCAGACGCGCAACCCCGTCCGTCAGGCATTGGTTTCCTCATCGGGCACGTTTTGGGACACGGTGGTGATTTGCGCCCTGACCGGCCTGGTCATCGTGAGCAGCGTCATCGCCTACCCCGACATCACCTACGACGACGGCGCGGCACTGACGAAGGCGGCTTTCAACAAGATACCCGTCGTGGGCCGGCCGCTGCTCAATTTCGGTCTGCTGACCTTCGCCTTCAGCACCATCCTGGGTTGGAGCTATTACGGCGAGCGCGCCATGGAATACCTGCGGGGAAAGCATTGGGTCATCATTTACCGCATCGTCTATATCATTGCGGTATTCGTGGGCAGTGTGGCCAATCTGGCCATGGTATGGAACATCGCCGACTGCATGAACGCCCTGATGGCCATACCCAACTTGCTCTCGCTGCTTTTCCTGAGCGGTATTCTGGTGCACGAGACGCGAAAGTATTTGTGGCGTGACCGCCTGGATGAAGAAAGTTGATGATGGATCCCTTGTTTTTCGATACACTTGTCTTTGACGCCGACGATACCTTGTGGGATTGTCAGGGTCACTTCGACCGGGTGGAACAGGCCTGTTGCGATATGCTGTCTCCCTGGGCCGACGCCGCTACGGTGAGAAACCGTCTGTACGCCACGGAAGAAAAAAACATGCCCCTGTTGGGCTACGGATGTCTGGCATTTACCCACTCCGTCATCGAGAATGCCATCTCACTGAGTCACGGAGAAATCGCGGCCGATGACATCGCCCGTCTGCAACGGATGGGCTATTCGCTGTTGCGACTGCCCGCCACGCCTCTGCCCGGCGTGGAGAGCACCCTCGGTTATCTCCGTGAGAAAGGCCGGTGGAAGATGGTGGTCTTCACCAAGGGCGACCTGCTCGACCAGGAAGGCAAACTCGACCGTTCGGGTTTGCGCCGCTTCTTCGACGATATCCTGATAGTCAGCAACAAGGATGAAAGCGCCTACCGCGACCTGTGTACGCGCGAGGGCATCAGTCCCGACCGCCTGCTGATGATCGGCAATTCATTCAAGTCGGACATCGAACCTGCCCTGCGTATCGGCGGTTGGGCCATTCATATCCCCTTCCACATCACGTGGCAACATGAGAGTGTGGAGGAATTTTCTCATGAGCGTCTCACCGTCCTGCAACATTTTGACGAATTGAAAACCATTTTTTAACGCTCGCTCTCCAGCCGGTTATTTGACAGTAAACGGTATTCTCGCTACACGCTACACACTACACTAAAAAAGGCGTGTCATCATCTGACACGCCTTCTGACTTATCTCATGAAACAATATTATTTCAGTTCGGCGAGATACTTGATGGTGCGGACCATCTGAGAAGTATAAGAATTCTCATTGTCATACCAGGACACAACCTGCACCTGATAGGTGTCGTCGTCAATCTTGGACACCATGGTCTGCGTAGCGTCGAAGAGCGAACCGAACTTCATACCGATGATATCGGAAGAGACGATCTGCTCGTCGCAATAACCAAAGGACTCGGTCTGAGCGGCCTTCATGGCTTCGTTGATGCCCTCTACGGTCACGTCCTTAGCCTTGACAACGGCGATCAGGATAGTGGTGGAACCCGTAGGAGTCGGAACGCGCTGTGCGCTACCGATGAGCTTACCGTTCAGCTCGGGGATAACGAGACCGATGGCCTTGGCTGCACCCGTAGAGTTGGGAACGATGTTGCAGGCACCAGCACGGCTACGGCGCAAGTCACCCTTACGCTGCGGACCGTCGAGAATCATCTGGTCGCCCGTGTAAGCGTGGATGGTGGACATGATACCGGAAGCAATCGGAGCATAAGCGTTGAGCGCTGCGGCCATCGGAGCCAGACAGTTGGTCGTACAAGAAGCAGCGGAGATGATGGTGTCCTCGGGCTTCAAGGTCTTGTGGTTCACATTGTAAACGATGGTGGGCAGGTCATTTCCGGCAGGAGCGGAGATCACGACCTTCTTGGCACCAGCCTGGATGTGTGCGGAAGCCTTAGCCTTGGAGGTGTAGAAACCGGTGCACTCGAGAACAACGTCAACGCCGAGCTCGCCCCAAGGCAGTTCAGCTGCGTTCGGTTTGGCATAGATGGTGATTTCCTTGCCGTCAACGGTGATGGAACCGGGAGTAACCACGGTCTTGCCGTCTTCTGCCAGCACGGCGTCCTTGTGGGAAACAGTGTGCTTGCCCTCACCGAACTTGCCTGCGAAACCGCCCTGAGCGGTGTCGTACTTCAGCAAGTGAGCGAGCATCTTCGGACTTGTCAAGTCGTTGATGGCAACTACCTCATAACCTTCTGCCTCGAACATCTGACGGAATGCGAGACGACCGATACGGCCAAAGCCGTTAATTGCTACTTTTGTCATTTTGTTTTTATTTTAAAGGGTTTAAAATATACTTCTTACCTATTTTATTTATGAAAAGCCCCCTTAAAAGGGCCGAAACATTCAATTAGCGGAAAAAATCTCCGTTTTCGGGCACAAAGGTATAAAATATTTTCTATATTTGCACCAGAAAACAGTATTAATAATTATAAAAATTAGGTGTAATTATGGGATTTATTAAAGAATTCAAAGAGTTTGCCATGAAGGGCAACGTGATGGACATGGCTGTCGGTGTCATCATCGGCGGCGCTTTCGGTAAGATTATCTCCTCGCTGGTGGACGACATCCTCATGCCGCTCGTAGGAGTGGTGACGGGCAATGTCGACTTCACCAAACTGCAGGTCTCCTTCGGCGAGGGCGAATTGGCCGCCACGCTCAAGTATGGCCAGTTTATCCAGAACATTGTCGACTTCCTCATCGTCGCCTTCTGTATTTTCCTCATCATCAAGGCGATGAACAAGCTCAACCGCAAACCCGAAGAGCCCGAGGCTCCCGCAGAACCCTCCGACGAGGCCAAACTGCTCACGGAAATCCGCGATTTGATGAAAAAACAGTAATAAAAAAAGCGTGTCGTCTGACACGCTTTTTTTGTGGAGCGGGAAACGTAGAGCGAGATTACTGATATTCATTGAGAATATGCCGAAATAAAGTATTCTCGCTCCACGTTACATGTTACACGTTCCAAAGACTGCCTCGGCGCACCTCTCACCGTCGACCGCCGCCGACACGATGCCACCGGCATAACCCGCACCCTCCCCGCAAGGATAAAGCCCCTTGAGCCGGACATGTGCCAGTGTCTCCTGACTGCGGAGTATCCGCACAGGCGAAGACGTGCGTGTCTCGACCCCTATCATCACGGCGTCATTGGTCAGAAAACCGTGCGACATCTTGCCGAAATGCCTGAAACCGTCCTGCAGTCGCTTGACGATGTAAGGCGGCATCCAGAAATGGAGCGGTGACGACACCAGACCGGGCGCGTAAGACGACTTGGGCAAGTCGTAACTGAGACGGCCGTTGACGAAATCCGCCATCCTTTGGGCCGGCGCCGTCTGTCGCATACCGCCTTGTTGCCAGCACAACTGTTCCAGGCGTTCCTGGATATGCATCACCTTCAACGGGTCGTCCGCCGATGGCGGCGTATCGCTGCCGGCCAATAAATCACCAAATTGCGAGTCGGCATCCTCGGGACGGATTTCCACCACCATGCCCGAATTGGCCCATTGCGTCCCCCGGTTGGACGGACTCATCCCGTTGACCACCAGTTGACGGGGACCCGTAGCGGCCGGTATGACGAACCCTCCCGGACACATGCAGAAGGAATACACGCCGCGTCCGTCCGCCTGTGTGACAAACGAATATGCGGCAGCTGGCAGATACTGCCCCCTCCCCTGTCTGTTGTGATATTGTATCTGGTCTATCAGTTGCTGGGGATGTTCCAGGCGCACGCCCATCGCGATGCCTTTGGCCTCAATCTCAATGCCTGAAGCGGCCAGGTAGCGATACACGTCACGGGCTGAATGGCCCGTAGCCAGGATAACCTGACCGCGAAACGTCTCCTCCTTGCCGCTGTCGGTATGCACGGCTTCAATACCCACCACCTCGTCGCCTTGCGTCAAGAGGCGTGTCATCTTGGTCTGAAACCACACCTCTCCGCCGCTTTTGAGAATGGTCTCGCGCATCTTCTCGATGACGGCGGGCAACTTATCCGTACCGATGTGCGGATGCGCGTCAGAGAGAATGGCCGCAGAGGCACCGTGCTGACAGAACACCTGCAGGATTTTCTCCACGTTGCCCCGTTTCTTGCTGCGCGTATAGAGTTTGCCGTCCGAGTAAGCGCCCGCGCCGCCTTCACCGAAACAGTAATTGCTTTCCCCGTCCACCTGTTGGGTCTTGGTAATCAGTGACAGGTCCTTCTTCCTGTCGCGCACGTTCTTTCCCCGTTCGACGACCACCGGTCTGAGTCCCAGTTCGATGAGCCGCAAGGCCGCGAACAGTCCTCCGGGTCCCGCGCCCACCACGATGACGCGCCGCGCGTCCGACACGTCGGGATAGTCGATGTGCGGGAAAACGTCGTCCCGAGGCATCTCATTAACATACACCCTGACGGTCAGGTTGACGAAGACCGTGCGCTGGCGGGCGTCAATACTGCGCTTCAACACACGCACATGACTGATGGTACGGCGGTCGATGCCTTTCTCGCGCGCCACGCTGTCGGCGATTTTCTCCTCGCTCGACGCGTAGACGGGCAACAGACGGAGTTGGTATTCTTGAATCATGCGGCAAAATTACGCATTTTATACCATATTTTTTTGCAAGAAGATGAAAACTTCGTATTTTTGCACCCAAGTTTAACTGATGCCCGTTTTGTTGGCGGGGCAGTCGAATAATAAAACCATCTGTATGAAAGTATTAAAATTCGGCGGAACGTCCGTGGGTTCCGTCAAGAGTATTCTGAGTTTAAAAAACATCGTCGAAAAAGAGGCGAAGCGCCAGCCTGTCGTTGTCGTGGTCAGTGCCCTGGGCGGCATTACGGACAAGTTGATAGCCACTTCGCAACTGGCCCGGCAGGGTGATGAGCGATGGAAGGATGAGTTCGTGGCCATGACCGACCGCCACCACAAGATGATCGACGCCATCATCACCGATACCCGAGCCCTTACACAAGTAGTCAAAGAAGTGGACGCCCTGCTCGAGCAGTTGCGCTCCATCTATTTCGGCGTCTATCTGATACACGATTTGAGTCAGAAGACCCAGGATGCCATCGTGAGTTACGGCGAGCGTCTCAGTTCGCACATCGTCACGGGTCTCATCCGCGGGTCGAAGCGCATCAATGCCCGCGACTTCATCCGCACGGAGAGGAAGAACGGGCGCAACACCCTGGCCACCGACCTCACGCGCGACCTGGTCCGCGAGGCGTTCCGCGACATGCCACGTATCGCCATCGTTCCCGGATTCGTGAGCCGCGACAAGGATACGGGCGAGACGACCAACTTAGGTCGGGGCGGAAGCGACTACACGGCGGCCATTATCGCTGCTGCGCTCGATGCCGAAATCCTGGAGATCTGGACCGACGTCGACGGATTCATGACCGCCGACCCGAAAGTCATCAAGAGCGCCTACACTATCGGCGAGTTGAGTTATGTGGAGGCCATGGAGCTCTGCAACTTCGGGGCGAAGGTGATTTATCCGCCCACCATCTATCCCGTCTGCGTGAAGAATATTCCCATCAAGGTAAAAAATACGTTCAATCCGGATGCCCCCGGTACGATTATCAAGGACAAGATCGACAACGACCAGAAACCCATCAAGGGCATTTCCAGTATCAAGGGCACCACACTGATTACCGTCACGGGACTTTCCATGGTGGGCGTCATCGGTGTCAACCGCCGTATCTTCACCGCCCTGGCCGACAACGGCATCTCGGTGTTCATGGTGTCACAGGCCTCATCCGAGAACTCCACCTCCATCGGCGTGCGCGACGAGGACGCCACATCGGCCGTCGGCGTGCTCAACGAGGAGTTCGCCAAGGAAATCCGGACAGGCGCCATGTTCCCCATGCACGCCGAAAGCGGTCTGGCCACCATCGCCATCGTGGGCGAGAACATGAAGCACACGCCCGGTATCGCCGGCAAGCTTTTCGGTACGCTCGGCCGTTCGGGTATCAGTGTGATTGCCTGCGCGCAAGGCGCGTCCGAGACCAACATTTCGTTTGTCATCGACGGACAATACCTGCGTAAGTCGCTCAACGTGCTTCACGACTCGTTCTTCCTGTCGGAATACAAGGTGCTCAACCTCTTCATCTGCGGTGTGGGCACCGTGGGCGGCCGACTCATAGAACAAATCCGGAGCCAGTATGAGGCGCTCAAGCAGCGCAACGGACTCAAACTCAACGTCGTGGGCATCGCCTCGTCCAAGAACGCCATCTTCGACCGTGACGGTATCGACCTGGACAATTACAAGGAAGCCTTGAAGAGTTCGGCGCCCAGCACTCCGGAGAAACTCCGCGATGGCGTCATCGGCATGAACATCTTCAATTCCGTCTTCGTCGACTGTACGGCCAGCAAGGAGATTGCGGCCCTGTACCAGAGTTTTTTGGACCACAACATCAGTGTGGTGGCCGCCAACAAGATAGCCGCCTCGAGCGATTACGAGAGTTATGAGCGCCTGAAGGAGACCGCTGTCCGTCGCGGCGTGAAGTTTCGCTACGAGACCAACGTGGGTGCGGGCCTGCCGATTATCGGCACCATCAACGACCTGCGCAATTCGGGCGACAAGATACTCAAGATTGAGGCCGTACTGAGCGGTACGCTCAATTTCATCTTCAATGAGATATCCGCCGACGTCCCCTTCTCCGAGACGGTCAGACGGGCCAAGGAACAAGGTTATTCCGAACCCGACCCGCGCATCGACCTGAGCGGCAAGGACGTCATCCGCAAACTGGTGATTCTCACGCGTGAGGCCGGTTATCGCATCGAACAGGAAGACGTGGAGACGCGTCTCTTCGTGCCCGACGAATTCTTCCAGGGCAATATCGACGACTTCTGGAAACGGTTGCCCGACCTCGACGCCGGTTTTGAGGCGCGCCGCCGGCAGTTGGAACAGGAAGGCAAGCGCTGGCGCTTCGTGGCCACGATGGAAGGCGGCAAGGCCAACGTGGCGCTCAAGGCCGTGGACAGCGCCCATCCCTTCTACAATCTGGAAGGAAGCAACAACATCGTCCTGCTCACCACCGAGCGCTACAAGGAATATCCCATGCTCATCCAGGGCTACGGAGCAGGCGCCAGTGTCACGGCTGCGGGCGTGTTCGCCAATATCATGAGTATCGCCAACATCTAAGTCAACTTCTCTAACGACAGGAACAAACTATGAAACATATCATCATACTCGGTGACGGCATGGCCGACCACGCCGTCGACCGCCTGAGCGGACTGACGCTGCTGCAATATGCCGACACGCCCTACATGGACCTGTTGGCCCGCAAAGGCCGTACAGGCCGTCTCATTACCGTCCCCGAAGGATTCCCTCCCGGTTCGGAGGTGGCCAACACGGCCATCTTGGGCTACGACCTCGACAAGGTGTATGAGGGGCGCGGTCCGCTTGAAGCCGCCTCCATCGGATATGAGATGGCACCCGACGACATGGCCATCCGCTGCAATATCATTACCCTGGCTGACGGACGTATCGTCACTCACAACGGCGGCAATCTCCAGACCGCCGAGGCGGGCGTTCTCATCGATTATCTCAATGAACATCTGGGCAATGACCGCGTGCGCTTCATCACGGGCATCCAATACCGCCACCTGCTCGTCATCAAGGGCGGCAGCAAACACATCATCTGCAGTCCGCCCCACGACCATCCCGGAGAACCATGGCGACCGCTTCTGGTCAAGCCCGAGACTGACGCTCCACAGGAAAGCGGCAGGATGTCGGCGCAGGAGACGGCCAACCTCATCAACGATTTGATACTCAAGTCGCAAGACTTGCTCAGCCGGCACCCCATCAATATCGCCCGAAGAGAGAAAGGACAGCGTGAGGCCAACAGCATCTGGCCGTGGAGCGGCGGTTACCGTCCCTCGATGGAGACCATCATGAAGCGCTTCCCCGAAGTCAGGAGCGGAGCGGTCATCTCCGCCGTCGACCTCATCCGCGGAATCGGTCACTATGCCGGACTTGACGTCATCAAGGTGGAAGGCGCCACCGGACTGGCTGATACCAACTATGAAGGCAAGGCCCAGGCGGCCATCGACGCCCTGCGCGAGAAAGATTTTGTCTTCGTGCATGTGGAAGCCACCGACGAGGCCGGACACGACGGCGACCTCGCCTTGAAGTTGCGCGCCATCGAATACCTCGACCACCGCATGGTGGAACCCATCTACAATGAGGTGAAACACTGGGACGAGGACGTCTGCATCGCCGTACTCCCCGACCACCCCACTCCCGTGGAGATGCGCATCCACGTCAACGAACCCGTACCGTTCCTCATCTGGCACAAGGGCATAGCACCCGACAGCGTCACGCAGTACGACGAGGTGAGTTGCGTCCGCGGCGCCTACGGCCTGCTCCGCCTGGAACAGTTTATCGAGACCTTCATGAAGGCCTGAGACAACAAATAGAGAAAAACAAAGCAAAATGAAATATTACAGCACCAACCAACAAGCGCCTTTGGCAGATTTGCACAAGGCCGTCGTGAAAGGACTGGCCGAAGACCGCGGTCTCTACATGCCCGAAAAGATACGGCAGTTGCCCGACACGTTCTTCGACACCATCGACACGCTCTCCTTCCAGGAAATCGCCTGCCGGGTGGCCGATGCCTTCTTCGGTGAGGACGTGGAGCAGGACGCCCTTCATGACATCGTCTGCGACACCCTGTCGTTCGACTGCCCCGTCGTCCCCGTCCGGGACAATATCTATACACTGGAACTCTTTCACGGGCCCACGCTCGCCTTCAAGGACGTGGGTGCCCGCTTCATGGCCCGACTGCTCCAATACTTCATCCGTCAGGAACAGGCCGGTGAAGTCAACGTGCTCGTAGCCACCTCCGGCGACACCGGCAGTGCCGTGGCCAACGGATTCCTCGGCGTGGAAGGCATCCACGTCTACGTGCTGTATCCCAAAGGCAAGGTCAGCCGCATCCAGGAAAGCCAGTTTACCACCCTGGGGCAAAACATCACCGCCATCGAAGTGGACGGCGTCTTCGACGACTGTCAGGCCCTGGTGAAAAACGCGTTTATGGACGAAGAGCTCAACCGCCACATGCGACTCACGAGCGCCAACTCCATCAATGTGGCGCGTTTCCTGCCGCAAGCCTTCTACTATTTCAACGCCTACGCCCGCATGAAAGCCTTGGGCAAGGCCGGCCAACTGGTCATCTGTGTGCCCAGCGGCAATTTCGGCAACATCACCGCCGGACTGTTCGGCGCCCGCATGGGTCTGCCCGTCAAGCGGTTTATCGCCGCCAACAACGCCAACGACATCTTTTACCAGTATCTCCAGACCGGTGTCTATACGCCCAAACCCTCCGTACAGACCCTGGCCAATGCCATGGACGTGGGCGACCCGAGCAATTTCGCCCGCATCCTCGACCTCTACCGTCACGACCATGACGCCATCACCGCCCACATCAGCGGAGCCACCTATACCGACCGGCAGATACAGGCTGCCATGCGCGCCTGCCATCAGGACACGGGCTACATCCTCGACCCTCACGGCGCCTGCGGTTATCAGGCCCTCCGGGAAGGATTGCGCGACGGAGAGACCGGCGTATTCCTCGAGACCGCCCATCCGGCCAAGTTCAAGGAGAAGGTCGACGCCATCCTCTCCACCGACATCGCCATTCCCGACCGTCTCGCCGCCTTCATGAAAGGCACGAAACAGTCAGTGGAAATGAGTAAGCGATTCGAAGATTTCAAAAACTATCTGATGCAACAGCCATGACAGAAGAATTCAAATTTTACCTCCTTTGCCTCGTCGCCGTCGTGATAGTGTTTCTCGTGGTGAAGAAAATCACGGGGTGCGCCCTCAAAATCATCATCACCCTCGCCGTCCTCGCCGCCTTGGCGTATGTCTATCTGACATACTTCTATGCGTAGTATAGGGAGCGTGGAGCGAGGAACGTGGATAGTCCCCTCTCATACGTAGTGATGTCGCGTTAGCGTAGTCCTCTCCATTCCCAGGCTCCAGTTTCTTTCGGGCCTCTGCTGGGTCTATGACTTTCTTCTCTTGGACGGGCTGTCGGACAGAATGCTCTAAGTTTTCATTTTCCAGATGATAGGTGGTTACATCACTCAATCCTTCGGAAACCTCAAAAGAGATTCCTTCGGTGTTAAGGGCCAATGCAAGTTTTTTCTTTACTTCAGAGGTATATTCCGTGACAACTCCATTGGCAGAATTGTAAACGCGTGAACTCGATACCTGTCTTGCGGAACTCGTCAAGCAAAGCGGATTCGCAGGTCAGCGTTCCCTGTGCTATTCGTTTATACCGCAGAGGGCGGAAAGGTAAATCAGGCGGTAAAATGCCCATTTTACAAGTGCTGCCCTACCAGGTCCAGATGCTGTTACCGCTATTGCTCGACTGCTGAGTCGTCTTGTTGCCGAACATATCGGTCTGCCCGGTCGTGGAGGTACCTGTAGAATGACCGTAAGCGTCGCGGTGCGTGGTAGTCGTATTGCCGAACATGTCGGTCTGGCCGGTAGTGGATGTTCCTGTCGGATGACCGTATGCGTCCCGGTGCGTGGTGGTCGTATTGCCGAACATATCCGTCTGCCCGGTCGTGGAGGTACCCGTCGAATGTCCGTAAGCGTCGCGGTGCGTGGTAGTCGTATTGCCGAACATATCCGGTCGACTGGTCGTGGACGTTCCGATGGTACGGCCGTAAGCATCCTTGTGCGTGGTTGTGGTGTTGCCGAACATGTCCGTCTGACTGGTCGTAGACGTTCCGGTAGTATGGCCGTAAGCGTCGCGGTGGGTTGTTACCGTATTGCCGAACATGTCCGTCTGACTGGTCGTGGACGTTCCGACATTGTACTGTGCAAAAGTTTTACTGCCCGTCAACAGGGCAAAGAACATCAGGATAATTGATTTTTTCATATTGCTGTTTTAATTAGAATTTATTTTCTTTATTCCATCGATGACGAAAAGGTAAATCGGAGGGATCTGCTTTTCTTGGGGCAAAGGTAATCTACCGGTGTCCCAGAACACGCTACACCCTGAAAAAATCTTCAAAAAAGGCAAATTTGCCCCTCCTCCCGGCCTTCCGGAAGGAGGAATTGTATCAATAAGTCAAAGAACGCCGGCAGACCGACTGCCCTTATATCGGGACCTTCCGCCAGGTGGAAGGGAGAATGCGGGTGCAAAGATACTGCTTGCGGGGTGCCTTTTGCAAGAATTTTGTCCCCGAAA
>Ga0181612_164348_pt1 | contig 85132 bp, 67 predicted proteins | sample HoacroProtozoa21_FD_119630 | JGI IMG/M metagenome (GOLD analysis project Ga0181612, IMG submission 119630) | Hoatzin crop microbial communities from Cojedes, Venezuel. Combined Assembly of Gp0051906, Gp0051904, Gp0051908
AAACAGCATGACAACCTTCTGGAGGCATACACGAAAGAGAGCCGTCATACCGTCGAGACAAGACCGTCAGAACCAGTGATTGCTTTGGGAAAACGAGAGAAAAACGTGACGGTCAATGTGAGGGCAAGTTATCATCACCGATTGAAACTTCTCTCCATTCAAACGCAGAAAACAATCCAGAAAGTCGCGGAAGATCTAATCGACAAGGCATGCCGAAGGAAAGGTATTTGACGCGCATCTTACGGATGCAATACGCAATCTGTTTTTTTGAAAAATAGGGCCGAACTTCACAGCCCAGCCCTACTACTCTATAACTTCTTATCAAAATTAAATAACATTCAGTGCCAACTCGTGACACCGACTAAATGAAAAAAATAAAACTTTTACTAAAATCACCAGTCCGAACCTCGCGGCCCAAGTGCTGGCTACTTCTTTTATTTCGTTCTCCTTCTCACCCACAGAAGACAATGCTTGATTCTTTTCAAATTCTTAAAACAACCTTTATGCCCACCAGAATGACAAGTGTCATCCAAATATGCCACACCTTCCCAAACTAAATAATGAATTTTCATCTGAATGTCGTACCAAATGAATATAAGTAATAATATGGCAAATAAGTATATTTTTAACTCATCACATATGCAACAGATAGCTAATGCCAACGAACAAAATAATATCGTTTTTGCACAATCGCATTTTATTTTTCCCCATATATATTCACATATTCCTTTTGCTTTTCTTTTTATTTTCTCTCTTATATGTTTTTTAAATGAACACACTATAATCGATAAAACAATACAAGCAAAAAGAAAAAATGGCAAAATTCTCTCAAACGGAAAGTTTCGTGAAATCAGAAATTTCACGATTATGAGTACGATCAGCTGCCTAACAAACTTTTCTTGTGGCTCCAATATGGGGATGCTGTTAAGCATGCCGTTTTTCATCAATTTGTAGTATGCTTGCAAATAATCTGAAAGAAGCCTTTTTGAATCTAAACCGTATGCATTATTGAAATCATCTTCTTCTTTATTATTTGCATTCAGCCATGCCTCTTTTATTAAACTAGGATTGTTCCTTAGATCTATTGTAATAGCATCAACTATGAATGAAAAGACCATTCCAACGATATACGAGACAATCAGCAACAGGAAATATGATATAACTTCATAATCCTTAAAACTACTATCCATTATATTGGAGACATCGGGCTTAAGTTTGTCAGGATTGTTGATGATCAACAGCAGCAAGAACCCTGTAACAATCTTGTTCAGGAAATCATAGAATGTTATAGATGTCTTTGCGCTGACCATATCTTATTTGATTTTAAATTAGGAGTGGTGGAACTATGTGGCACCACTCCTATAATCAGTTACAACAATAATGGAATTATCTACTGATCAATTTTGTTCATTCAGCATCGCATTTGCTCTCGACATTATCAATATTAAATTCTTGTAGTCGGATATGACGTTCATATCATGAATGGCGTTGTCCAGATGACGGTAATATGTAAGATCATCTTCTCCTTTCAATTTTTTGTCTTCGCACAAATCCTTCATTCTCTCGTCAAAAAATAGACGAATAGCACAGCATGCGTCAATAGAATCCTCCACATTTTCGTGATCTACGATTTTTTCTAAGGTCTTGTTGTACTGCTTTAAATCGAAGTGTTGGTCATGTGAGAACCCTCTCACCTCTTTTAATCTTTCTTCGGCAAATTGTGTCATAATTGTGAATTTATTTAGTTAATAATATGTTCAGCCGAGCCGCAACGACTCGGCTGAATGTTGGTTATTTTTTTGTTGATTATTCCTCCTCGTCCCATACGGAGTCGAACTCGCGAGCTGCTGGGTCCTCGTCCTCCTTGCCAGTTCCTGGAGTATGATCCAGACTTCCATCATTGTTAGTTCCACTAACGGCAGCGAGGATGCACTCGTCAATCTTGATTGTCTCCGCCTTTGTTGACGGTTGAATATATGCTTTTTTCATTTTCTTTTCGTTTAATCTTTAATCATAACCACGGCTTGTCCTGCCGAAGAGGCAGGAGCAAGTCTTGGTTTCAATGTTACTTAATCACAACTTTCTTGCCGTTCTTGATGTAAACGCCCTTCTGGGTGTTGTTCACCTTCTGGCCGCGCAGGTTGTAGATGTCGCCGCTCTCGGTCTCCAGTCCGCTGATGCTGCTGATGCTCGTGGTCTCGCCACCGATGTTGACGTCGATGCTGCGAGCTTGCTTAGCGTATTCAGTCGTTGCCTCGAAGTAGGAACGATAACCCTTCAGTGTAGTAGTGGTCTTGCGAACGGAGAGGTTGCCCTTTGCGGTAATGACGATGTCATACTGTACCACTTCCTGACCATTGGCGAAGTTGCCAACGAAGTTATAGTTTGTTCCCGAAACAGGCTTGAGCTCATTGGAGATGGTAACGCCCTCGAAGGTCAGCGGGTTCTCGGTGCTGTAAGCGTTCTCGCTGTAAATCAGGTAAGGAACGCCAGCCTCGATGGTCTCGCTCTTCTTAAAGTCGATAATCATCTTCTCGCTCGTGCTGTTGTAGGTGTCGCTGTTGTATTGAGCAACCTCTGCACCTTCGCCGAATACCTCTGCGATGGTCTCAGCGTCAACGTCGAACGGCAGGCAGATAGCGTTGTAAACATCTTTGTTGATGGTGCGCTTCAATGTTACGATAGCGGTCTTGCCGTTGTTTGCGGTAAGCGTTTCGGAATCGTCAGCAGTTTCGTCGAGAGTGATTTCGTTAGCAGTGTACTTCGTAACCGTTACGGTTCCCCAGAGCATCCAGCAGTTGTCAACGTGACCTGGCTTTGCAATCTTCAGTTCAAGCTTGCCGTCCTCGCCTACGTATGCGTAAACCTCGTTCGTTGCGTTGTTTGCCTCGAAGCAAGCAACACCTTGTGTTGGGTTGTCGGGGTAGTTTGCAGTCGCATCACCACTTGCGGCGTGAACAGCCGACCAGTTTATGATACGGGCTTGCTCTCCGTTGGCAGCGATGTAAGATGTGCTGAGGCTGCCGTATGTGGCATCCAGATTCGTGTCGGAATCATAGCCTGCGTGGCGGTCTAATGCTGCGATGCTAATTTTGTAGAGGCCTTCGTTAAGGTCTGTTAGCGTTTGTGTCCAGTTACCAGTTGCCTGCCATGCCTCAACATAGTTGGTGCCAGTTGCGGGTTGGTCTTTTTGAGTGCGAACCCCGTTCCAAGTCCAATCGCTAAGTTCGATATCCTCCGTGGAGCAAGATGCAATGTAAGTGTCAAGGTCTTCTGTTTCAAGACTTGTTGCAACGTCCGTCTTGTTCTCCGTCGGATAGTTTTCGATGATTTCGTTGCGCTCAGCGGTTGTCTTCAGTGTCCAAACTACAGCAGCGTCGTTGGCGTTGGTATAGAGGTAATAACCATAATTTCCTGTGCCGAGAGCGATGTTGTAGTCGTCTGTCCCGTCGTTGTAGCTGATGGTGTATCCGCCGTCAACCGTGTTGATGTTCCAAGTGTTGTTATAATTGTTGTCTGTGTAAACGGTCGTAGCACCAGTGCTGGGACCTCCGTCGTCTGATGGACGGAAGAGATACATGCTGTTGTCAACGAACTGAAGAGTGTAAGTGCCTTCGGGAAGCATAGTAACCGTTACAGGAAGACCATACTTGTCTATTACAGCTTCAGTTCCCCAAGCAGCGCCGCGGCTCATGAATGCCTTGTTTGTTTCATTGTAGAGATAATAAGTTCCATCAGCAACAACGTCGCCAGCCTTTGTGATAGAGAATGTCGTGCTTGCGGGAACGAGGAAGTAATAGGTGGTTCCAGCCTTCATCGTCATTGTTCCGGTGGTAGTGCCGTCGGCGGTGTAGCTGTCGGTGTTCTGCTCGCCGTTGTAGGTGTAGCTGATGCCGCTTGTTACGGTGTAGCTTGCGCTTTCTTCCGGAGTGTAAGCATACCACGAGTCAGCGTCGGGAGTAACGTCGCCGCTCTCATAGTCCGTTGCAACGAGCTGAATGACTTCCGAGCCAATGTAGTAGAGACGGAATTGGTCGAATGCCACCCAGTTGGCGGTTACCGACTTGTCTGTCTTAATACCGATTTCCACATTGTCTGAGCCATTAGCAGCAAAGAGAACTTCGTAGGTGTTGCTGGTGCCCAGTTCTGTGGTCTCTTCACCAGCATAAAGATATGCGCCAGTGCTTGCAGCTCCACTTATCGTGGCAAATGCGTTTGCCGTCAGTTTGTAAGAGCCGGCAGGCAGACTGGAAAGTGTTTGCTTAATGCTCAGTGCTGTGGACAATGCGCCCGAAGACCACTTCTCTCCGTAGTCGCCTGTGCCGTGTTCGCCATTGGTCTGTTTCGAGAAGCCGCTGTTTGTCCAGCTTGTCAGACTTCCAATCTCGAAGTCGGGGTTGGCAAGAAGATATGTTACGTCGAACGGACTTGCAACCGTTCCGCTCGTATAGGCCTGTCGGTCATCCTTCTTAACGAATTTCCAGTAGGAAGCGTTGTCTGTTGTAGCCTCTGTGCTGCAATCTACCCAGTTGTAGCTTCTATATGTAATTTTAGTATTTTGTGGATCGGTCTTAATTACGGTTGATTTCGTCCAATAGAGGAAGCCGCCTTCGTTGGCTGTGCCAGAAGTGGCGGCACGCAGCACGTATCCATCGCTAACTTCGTAAATCTTCCAAACGGTGTAGTCGTTCTCGCTGCGGCCTGTTTTTGCGTCCGTCCATCCTGCCGAACCTACAACTGTTCCTTCGTTATTCGCAACCATATGGAGAGTGTATGTTCCATCGTCCAGCTTGGTTACGGTGATTGCTTGGCCTGCGCCGTCAACCGTTGCGTGGCTGCCCCAGTTGCCGCCCTTAGCGAGATAGGCCGAAGCACCAACGTTCTGCAAGTAGTAGTCGCCCGACGTAATACTTGTAACGGCCAAAGCGTCAACTGCGCTGTTCAGCGTGGTTACGGCATCATCAATGTCATCTTGCGATGCACTTGTGTTGTCGTAAACGGTCTGTGCGTCAGAGATGGCAGATGTTAACGTCGTGTTGTTCAAAATTGCGTTCAGAGCCGTAGCGTCGGTGATTGCACTCAGAAGGGCTGACTTGTCTGTTGCAGAATAAGTCAGTGTGAAGTTGTCAATCATTATGCAACTTCCACCAGAACCCCATGTGATTGCTAATTTGATTTCAACATCGCCAGCTTCCTCTACAGAGAAATTCAGCGTCTGGGTCGTCCAGTCGCTTAACGAACCGTTGTTGAACGTAACGCTACTGTTAGAAGTTGAACCAGCGCTTAATACGAAACTTGAAGTTACGCCGCTTTTCGCACCAGTACGAACGTCCACAGTCAACGTGTAGTTGCCTACGGGAAGGTTTTGCAGTGTCTGCGAGATGGTTGATGTTCCGGTGTGCCATCCCATTCGCAAATAATAAGCATAGGTTCCATCGGGGATTGTTGAAACCAGACCGAAGCCGTTGTCTGTGTCGCAATCCTTGTTTACAATCAAACTTTTATCTAAGTCTGTTGGGTTCTCTACAGTCCATCCGGTAGGAGCTGTAATTTCGTAGCCACGAAAAGTGTTAGATTCTGTTTTCTCTGTTAGTTCAGAGACATCATCGTTTTCAAACGATGGATTTGTGATGTACGTTGACGTAACGTCATCTGCCCATCCAGGCGTTGCCAAGCCGAGCAATAGCCCGACGATGGCTAATAGAAGTTTGTTTTTTCTCATAATGTTATTATTTAGTTGAATTGTTAGACGTATGCTTTGATACTTGGTCTTTGGGAATAGGGGGACGTTTCATCAATCGTTGTGGGGGTGCAGCGTCGGCCTAATCGGTTTTGGGCGCAAATGTACACACAATGTGCGAGTTGCGAAAATTTCTTTGTTTTATTTACAAAAAAAAAACGATTATTCACAGAAAATATTTACAAAAAGGACGATAGTTGGGGGTGGCCGCCTCGGTGGGTGAATAAGAAAGCGCATACGAATGAATGTAACTTCTGGAAAGGGAAATGTTGAAAATCGTAACTTTTTGTAAGATTTTCGCTAAAAAGTTTGGTAAATTGTTTCCGTTTGTTTAATTTTGCAAACCGAAAGAGGGTGATTCCTCTCGTGCTTGCATTCTATTTGCATAATAATACAGTGATTTTATAATAATAATAGGCTTATGAAAAAAACACTACTCCTCGCTGCTCTTGCAGCATTCACAACAGTCGGCGCTGCCGATATTAAGAAGGCTCCTACGGCGACGCAGGTCTATTCTGAGGACTTCTCGCTTTGGACAAGTGGCTCGGAGGCCGCTCCTGACACCACCGACATGGCACAGGACTCCACGGCTCTGAACAACATCATGCATTACCCCGGCGGCTGGACTGGGCTCTACGCTTATCAGGCTGGCGGCGCTGCCTACTTCGGATATGACAACGAGCACGGACCAGGCTACCTGCTCTCTGGACCTATCGACCTGCGTGGCGAGAAGAACCAGGGCGTATTCCGCATCAAGTTCCGCGTGAAAAACCTTAACGAGAACGCGCAGGGACAGTCGTTCCAGATATTCACGATGGACTTGGCCAAGAGCCAAATGCGCAGTGCCAAGCCCTTCACGCTTGCCGAAAATGGCACGTGGACAGACGTGGAGATGGTTTCTGCTGGCGGTACCGAGCAGACAGGCTTCATGTTCTTCGCTTGGAAGGGCCTGATTGTTGTCGATGACATGACGGTGGAGACGCTCGTTTATGCTCTCGACGCACCAGAGAACGTGAAGCTGACTATGGCGAGCGCCAACGGACTGACCGCTACGTGGGATGCCGTGGAAGGCGCGACGAAGTACGACGTTGCCTTCGTCAAAGAGGGCGACACCGTAGGAAAGATGACCGTCAACACTACCACGGCTACATGCACGCTCGGTGAGGCCATCGTGCCCGGAGAGACATACTCCGTTATGGTTACCGCTTCCGACGACAATGGCAACGACTCTTACTATGGCGGTGCATCGGAGGAGTTTGATGAGCCCGGCGGCACTATGACCGCACCCGTAGCACTGGAGGGCACCTATATCTCCGGCGAAGGATTCACCGCAAACTGGCAGCAGTCTGACTACGCTCTCGGCTACGCCGTGAAGACCAACTGGCATCACGAAGTGACCGACGAGACGGAGGAGTTCACTTATATCAACGAAGACTTCTCTAACCTCCCTGAAACAGGCGAGGAGGAATCGCTGCAGATAATGGGCTCGCTCGACAACTGCTTCTCCTACGGAGGATGGACCACCGACTTGGCTCTGGTTGCCAGTGGCCTCTTCTGCACCACTAATATGTATAAGGCATACGGATTCCCCGGCACAATCACTTCGCCAAAACTCAACTTCTCCAACGGTGGAGGCAAGGTGAACGTGAGCGTGATGGCATGTTCCTACGCTGATGATGCTGTGCTCGGAGTGCAGTTCCTCGATGCTTCCGGCAACGTGATTGAGAGCAGCAAGCAGACAATCGAGCTTGCTCCGATGGCGCCGGCACTGCAGACCGTCCAGCTTGAAGGCGGTGTCGAAGGCGGGCAGATAGCCTTCACCATCGACGATGCAGCAGAGTCGGGCGACCTTGTTGTATGGATGGGAATCGTGGTAGGAACAACTCTCAACCATGGAGAGATAGTTGACATGCCTTGGACAACTGTTCAAGCCGACTATGATCAGATAGCTGCTGAAGTGGCCGTGCCTTGGGGCGACAAGGACTATGTGAAATACACTGTTACGGGCATCTTCAATGATGAGTATCAGAGTGAAGAGTCGAACGAAATTACGGTGGTGAAGAATCCGACGGCCATCAAGAGCATCAGCGACAACGGTGCGCAGGCATTCGTTTCGGGCGGCCAGCTCTTCATCAACAACCCTGCCAACGAACAAGTATCTGTATATCAGATAAACGGTTCGATGGTGCAGCGTCCGACGACCGCAGAAAGTCTCTCCGTCTCCCTGCAGCGCGGCACCTACATCGTGAAGGTGGGCAGCAAGCTGTTCAAGGTTCGGAACTAATGTAACTGGAGTTAGCGGAAGTTAGCTGTAGTTATCTGAAGTTAGCGGGAGGTAGCTGGAGATAGTGGGATGTAACCGAAGATAATGGGAGACAGTTCCCATGAACTCCCACTAACTCCAGATAACTTCCGCTAATTCCCATTAACTCCCCATAGAAATACGAATGTTGAATTATGAATTACGAGTTGTTCGCACTCCGTGCGATGGCGAATGAATAATTTAAAATTGGATAATTTGTAATCGGCGTAGCCGAATAATTCGTAACTCGTAATTCGTAACTCGTAACTAATTACGACCATCAAATGAACAAACTGAAGTTAAGATTGGCAGCATGCGCGGTGATGCTTCTTGCGAGCGTCGGGGCACATGCTGCCTCCGTTATATTGGGATACTGCGAGGGCGCGCTCGGAACCACGGGCTACAGCAAGACTGGCAAGGGCACCATCTCGGCGGCGTTCCTGCTCTCTAAGGAGATGCTTGCCGAATACGACGGCGCTACCATCACCGCCGTTCGCATAGGACTGATGACCACCGACGGCATCAGCCAACTGCGCGGATGGGTGAAATATGGGCTCGAAGAGGCGGTACTCGACTCTGTCGCCGTCGATGCGCCTGCCGAGGGATGGAACGAGGGACGGCTCTCCACGGGCATCACCATCGACGCCTCCCGCGACATATATGTGGGATATTCCTTCTATCAAGAGAAGTCGGTCAAGTGTATCTCCGTGGCCGGACCCGACCGCAGCGACGGCTACTTCGTGGCAAAGAACGGCTCTTGGCAGAATCGCTCGAAAGACGCCGAGGGGACGCTCTGCGCCGAGATAGTGGTGGAAGGACCTAACATCCCTGCTAAAGACCTGCGGCTGCTCTCGGTGGAGCCCATAGGCACCAACGTGGTGGCGCCTGGCGAGACTATCAGCGTGCGCTGCATAGCGCAGAACGCCGCACAAGAGAGCATCAAGGGATTCAAATACACCTACCAACTCGCCGACGGGGAACCGACGACGGTGAGCATCAATCGCACGCTTGACTATCGCGACCGCGACACTCTCGTGGTAGAGGTTCCCACCGAGGGGTGGGGCGCCGTGGTGGGGCGTGAGTTTACCGTCAGTGCCACTACCGACGGCGACCAGCAGACGGACAACAACACTCTCGCGCTGCGACTCTCCACCTACACCGAGAGCTATCAGCGAAAAGTGCTGCTCGAAGAGTTTACCACCGAGAACTGTCCCAACTGCCCGCGCGCCATAGAGACCATAGCCACCGTGCTGGCCAATGGCTACGAGGATAAGACGGTCGCCGTGGCACACCATTCGGGCTACAAATACGATTGGCTGACTACCGACGCCGACGAGACTCTGGAGTGGTTCTACGGGGAGCCGGAAGACGGCACTTTCGCCCCGGCTGGAATGTTCGACCGCACGCAGAACGACCTGTTCCGCGCCAAAGTGCCCGTGTTCAGCATAGCCTATCCCGACACCTATCAGCCTATGCTCGACGTGGCGCTCTCGGTGCCAACCTTCGTTACGGTGGAACCCCATGCCGCCTACGACGAAGTTACGCGCCAGCTGCGGGTGAGCGTCGATACGAAGAAGATGGACGTGATGGACGAAATATGCCCTGCGTCGCGAATAGCACTCTACTTGATAGAGGACAGCATCTTAGCAAAGAGTCAAGCCGGCTATAGCAGCACCACGTTCCGCCACAGCCACGTCTTCCGCCAGTCGCTCTCCGACGTCTATGGCGACCTCATCGCGTGGAGCGGAAACTCGGCGACCATCGACTTCACCGCCACGCTGCCCTCCGACTGGGACGCCAGTCAGGTGAAGGTGGTAGCGTTCGTTTGCGAGTACGACTCCACCAACCGCAATGCCTGCCGCGTCTTCAACTCCGAGCAGCTCTCGCTCTCCGACGTCGTTGCCGGCATCGAAACCACGTCGTCGCACCGCACTGCCAAGAGCGTCTCACTCTACGACCTCTCCGGCAGAAAGGTGGACGCCGACAGCTTCCGCGGCATCGCCATACGCCGCACAGTGCTCTCCGACGGCACGGTGAGCACCGAGAAAACACTTATCGGCAGATAAAAACCATTCCGCAAAATTTCGGAAGAAGAAAAAGAGCACCATCGATGTTCGCAGCATCGGTGGTGCCTTTTGTTTATTGCATTTACAGTGCACAAATGCGTGCATCGTGCAAAAAGAGTGGTCGATTGCTTTGCGGTCTCGACAATAATGCGTAACTTTGCAGCGAGATGAGACTGACTGTGGCTTTAGCTATAGCGACGACTTTCCTATGCACCGACGGCGCGGCGCAGGGACTGTTGCGCTCCAAGCTCGACACCGCCTACATAGGGCGACCGAAGGAGGCTTGGACGTTCAAGGTGCGACTTAACCAGTCGGGCTCGACGGTGAAGATGGAAGGCAATCAGGACGGCACTGCGTTCAGCACGCAATTAGGGTCGCAGATGAAGTCCACCGTCAGCGTTGCGGCGTCTTATCGCGGATTGTCGGCAGGACTGGCGCTCAATCCTATGAAGATGCTCGGTAAATATAGCGACTTCGAGCTTAACATGAATGCCTACTCCAACCGCGTTGGGCTCGACGTGGTATATGCGCAGGTGAACTCTTACACGGGCACGCTCACGTGGGACGGCGCCGACAGCGACGTGGAGAGTGGGCTGGTGGAGCAGCGCATGCTCACCGTGAGCGGCTACTACGCCTTCAATGGGAGTCGCTTCTCTTACCCCGCCGCCTTCACGCAGTCGCAGGTGCAAAGGCGCAGCTGTGGCTCGTGGCTGCTCGGCGCGACGCTCATGTGGGGATACTACGAGCACGGCGGCGACCTTCAGGGAGCTAACGAGAGCGCCCGAATGAAGGTGAGACAATTGGGCATCGGCGGCGGTTACGGCTACAACCTCGTACTGAAGAAAGGGTGGCTCGTTCACTTTTCGTCGGTGCCCCAACTGACGATTTACGCCAACGACCGCATAGAGTCGGGCAGCGAGCGCCAAGATGCCCCGTTCCACTTTCCCAACATCATCGTTACGGGTCGCGTGGCCGTCGTGCGTTCTTTCGGCAACAAGTTCATCGGGCTGACGGGCGTGGTAAATCGCAATGCCGCCGGTCTTCGCTCCAAGGTCCACATAGAAAACGTGAAGTGGCGCGGGCGGCTCTTCTTTGGTTTCCGCATATAAGAAATCTCCCATCATCTTGTTTTCATAAATTTGCGATTGTCGGTCGGCGTGCAGATGCCGACAGTCGGGCTTATTCTTTTGCGTAGATATTGCGAACGATGGCGATGGCAGAAAAGGCAAAAGGTGCAAATAGTTTTTACATCCGACGATGCCTCTCTGCCCCCACCACGATAGGTCGAAACTTCCACCGCGATAGGAGCAAAGTTCCACCACCGTAGCTCTCGACTTCCACCACCGTAGAAAGAAACTCCCACCACCGTGCGTCTTGGCTCCTACGGTGGTGGAAGTTTTGTCCTATCGAAGAACTTGATTTTCAATACGATAGAAATTGGATTTTAATAGGGAAATAGGAGATTTTGAATGAGGAGAGGGGAGTTTTTGAATGAGGAGAGGGGAGTGGGGAGTGAGGAGTGAGAAATGATTTGCTTATCATAATTGTTTACAAGATAGTTCGTGCTCCTCATTAAAACTCTCCCCACTCCTCATTTCAAGGAATCCTCTTGATAAACTCTGCCTCCAGTATTCGGAGGGCATTTTTTCCGGAGACGCGCTTCTCGTCGTTCTCCTTGGCCATCTCTTTCACTGCTCCGAAGGCGTCGCCGTCGTCGGTCTGACCAGTCATTCGGATGGTGTATTCTTGGGTGGGGGAGTGGTGCTTCAACGGCAGACGCACGAAGCTGAGAGACTTTGGCGTGTACCCTTGCCAGAGCAACTCATCGCCGGCGTAGATGGCTATTGGGTAGGCTTTACTGCGGAACGACACCATTTTGAGGCACACTTCGTCGGCGGCCACTTTCTCGGCCAGGGTGAAGCGTATCCATGAGTTGTCGAGGTTGGAGTCGCTTTGCCAGCTGGTGCTCTCGTCGCCGTCGTAGGCCAGTCGGGTGTTCTCAGGGTTGACGGCTGCCTCGGCTGCCACTATCCTTATGTCGCGCTTCTCCTCTTTGTAGGATTGTCCGCTTGGGGTCTCGCCGCGAACGAGCGAGCACACTAAGCCGTCGCTTGGGAACTGTCGCGATAGTCCGTCGCGATAGTCGGTGGGCTGCGTGGCGAGGGTCAGCGTGGCCTCTCCCAACTGTTGGCTCTTTGCGGTGAGGGTGATGGCTCCGGCCTTGGTGGTGGAGCGCAGCATAACGCGGTTGACGCCGCAGTTGAGTGGGAAGGTGGTTGCGCGTGCGTAGTTGTCTTTCTGTCCGTTTGCTACGCCGCCGAGATATTCAGCCTCGCCCTCCACTGTGTATGAAATCATCGGGTCGGCCAGTGGGCAGCGGCGGCCCTCGTTGTCAACGGCTTCCACTTGCACCATTGCTATGTCTGCTCCGTCGGCCTTCCATCCCGTGGGGTTCTCTATCGGCGTGAGCTTCAGTCGCACGGGCTCTCCCGTTGTCTCGATGGAGTAGTCGTTGGCGCTGAGCACGCCTGCCTCGAAGGGCACTCGCTCGAACGTCCACAGGTAGCGATATTCGTGCTTGGGGCTGATGTTGACTGGCTTGCTGTTTATGGATAGCCGCACGGTGTCGGAGCTGCTGACTACGTAGATGCGTGGTATCGTGTCTCCCCGTTTGTAGTTCCAGTGTCCCATGATGTAAGTCTTTTCCGCCTCGTCGTCCACCCATCCGGTCCACATCACTTGGTGTGTGTAGAAGGCGTCCTTCGGTATTCTCATGGCGTCAACCACTCCGCTCGTCCTGTAGTTTGTCTCGCCGCGAGAGTGGCTGTGTGAATCACTGAATATGATTTTCACTCCTCCGGAGTTCACTCGCGTGCCTTGTCCGGGGCGCTCCAGCCAGTAGTCGTGCCAACGGCGCACGAATTCCACCGCCAGTTCGTCCATGTTGTGATTGTAGGCGGGTGCCGGAGCGTTGCGGTAGAGTGGTCCGTCGCCCTCTGGATGGTAGGGATAGCTCCAGGAGTTCCAGTATTTTCTTACGCCCTCGTCTCGGCAATACTCCATCTGCCACATCGGAATGTTGTCGCTCTTGTTCACATAGAGCATCTCGCCGCCATACTCTGCCTCTCGCGTGCTGAGCATGTTTCGGCAGCCGATGGCGCGTCCTCCGAGGGGGTCGTAGAGTTGCTTCAGCCGCTTCATCTCGGCCATGTGAGGGTCGCTGATGTTGTTGTTTCCGCACTCATAGAAGAGTATGCTTGGGTTGTTTCTGTTGTAGATTATGGCGTCGCGCATCACCTCCACTCGCTGTTCCCATCGTCGGCCATCCACGTCTTTCTCTGAGTCGCCGGCGGGCATGGCCTGTATGAGTCCCACTCGGTCGCAGCTCTCCACGTCTTGTTTCGATGGCGTTACGTGCATCCAGCGGACCACGTTTCCCCCGCTCTCCACTTGCATGGCGTTGGAGTAGTCGCTCATCCACGCGGGGGCTGCGTTGCCCACCCCTGGCCACTCGTTGGTGGTGCGCTGGGCGTAGCCGTGAACCATCATCACGCGGTCGTTGAGCCACACCTTTCCCTCTTTGAACTCAGCCTTGCGGAAGCCTGTAACGGTGCTGACGGTGTCGGCTTCCACTATGGTTTTCACGCGGTAGAGATAGCCGTAGCCCCAGCTCCAGAAGTGGAGTCCTTCGACGCGTTTCCGTGCTTTCAGCGTGATGAGTCGCCCGTCGTTGGCGTTGGCTGCGGTGGGCTCTCCCTTGAAGCGTGCCACTTCGCGACCGTCCATCTCCTCGACAATCACTTCGAGCGTCAGTGGTTTATCACCCTTCTTTCCACTCTCCCCACTCCTCACTTCGGTCTCAACATTTACGGTGCATGAGTGTCCCTCGATGTCGAAGTCGGAGCCGTAGATGTATTGTCCCGTGGTGCCGAGGTCGCGGTAGAGTGGCAGCGTCTGGTGCGTGGCGGGCACGATGTGCAGCTTGACGCTCTTCGTCAGTCCGCCGTAGTTGCAGTTGAAGTTGTTGTAGTTCCACTGGAATTTCGAGCCTGTCGCCCTTTCGTGGTAGTTAATGTCGTTGTCGGTCATCACTTCCATCACGTTGTCTCCCTTCTTCACGTATGGTGTGAGGTCGAAGCCAAAGGCCATCACTCCGTTTTCGCTCAGCCCTACTCGTTTTCCGTTCAGCCACACCTCGGCGGCCTGTCGCGCGCCCTCGAACTCTATCAGCACGCGGTCTCCCTTCTTTGTCTTCGGCAGTCGGAACGTCTTTCGGTACCACACCACCGTGTCGGCCATCTCGTTGCATTCCACGGCGAACGCTTGCTTCTCGTTCCAAGCGTGGGGCAGCGTGGTGTTCACCTGCTTGTCTATCACCCATCCTCCGTTGAAGTTGTAGGTCTCTCTGCCGTCGGCTGTCGCTGCGACCGTCATCATCGCCAGCGCAAGTAGTAGTCTCTTCATCTTGTTGTCGCTGTTTTGTTTTAGATGTCTTAGTTTTCAGATACGGTTTCTCGCCCGTCCTTTCCCGTTGCTTTCCTCCTCCGTTTCCGTTGCAAAGATAGTCAAAAAATCTGATTTCGATGCATTCTCGCCTCAAAAATGCCCGTTTCTCTCCTCTTTTTCAATTTTTTGATGGATTGGATGCCGTAAAATGTCCGCTTGGCGACGCTCGTTGTAATGTCAACAATTCATAAAAGTTTCCGTTTAAGAGCGCTGTGTAGATGTTTTTTTATTATCTTTGCAAGCACTTGAAGATATGATTGAAATGGGCACGATTAGTAAGAAGAAGCTGACATTAGAGTCGTTGGAGCAGGCAGCGAGGGCGTTTTGTGCCCAAGAGTCTCTGCGTCCTCGTGCGGAGCTATACGGAGTAACCGACGGAAAAGCTATCGGAACGTTGGTTGAACACCTGTTTCAAGACTATCTTTCGCGGCGCTACGAGATGGAGACGGGCAGCAGCGCGTCGGGGCTTGATCTTCCGTCGGTAAACACGGATATCAAGGTAACGTCGATAAAGCAACCGCAGTCCAGTTGTCCTTACAGGGACAGCAAGCAAAAGATCTACGGCCTTGGGTATAACCTCATTGTCTTTGTCTATAGGAAGAGCGACGACGATAGCACTCACAAGGGAATGCTGGAATATCTGTCGTGTACGCTGATAAAAGCCGAGCGCACCGCCGACTACCAGACCACGCGAGGGCTGCTGGATATAATAAAGAACAATGGAAACGAGGACGACATATATGCGTTCTTAAACGACCACAGCATACCAGGCGACGAGGTCACTCTCTATAATTTTGCCAAGCAAATATTGAAACAGCCGCCACTGATGGGCTATCTGACAATCTCGAACGCCCTGCAATGGAGACTGCAATACTCAAGGATAGTTTATTTGAGCGAACAAATCGAGGGGATTGTTCCTATTATAAGATATGAGGCAGATAGATAAAACGCAATTCGGAGACTGGCAGACAAACAAGGCTCTGTGCCTCTCTGTTTGCAGGATGCTCAAGTCGAATGGTATTGCTCCGCAAGTAGTCATAGAGCCGTCGTGCGGTATAGGCAATTTCATATCTGCCTCGCTCGACACTTTCGATACGGTAGAAGAGGTATATGGAGTAGAGATCAACAAGGACTACGTCGGCGAATGCTTGGCAGAGGCAGGGCGACACAATCGGCATAATGCCGAGATACACATTCTTAACGACAACGTATTCAACGTGGACTTTTCGGCGCTGAAAAGAAAGATTCACGGTAAGAGCATCCTCATCTTAGGCAATCCGCCTTGGGTGACGAATAGCAAAATTGGTAGCATCGAGGGCGACAATCTGCCCACGAAATCTAACTTCAAGGGGCAAAAAGGCTTGGAAGCAATAACTGGCAAGGGTAATTTCGACATCGCCGAATACATATCCTACCAAATGATGACGGTGGCAAGTGGCGAGAATTGCCATATAGCCTTACTGCTAAAGAATTCGGTGATAAAGAATATCGTCTATGAACAGAAGAACGGGCGACGCGGGATCGAGCGGTTTCGCCAGTACCAAATAGACACGAACAAAGAGTTTAATGCTTCCGTAAGTTCCTCCCTGTTAGTGTGCGAGAGTGGGCGTGCGGCGGCATTGCAATGCAGCGTGTACGATTTTTACACTGGCGATTTTATCAAGACATTCGGGTGGGAGGATGACAAATTCGTCGCTGATTGCAAGGGATACGCACTATACAAGGAGATAGAAGGCACTTCGCCAATAAAGTGGTGGTCGGGCATAAAGCACGACTGTTCCAAGGTGATGGAGCTGGAGAGGAAGGAGGGACATTATGTAAACGGACTAAAGGAGACGGTGGATATTGAGGAGGGAATAGTTTTCCCGTTCCTGAAAAGTTCCGACCTCAAAGAGCGAGTAATCACAAAGTGCAGGAAGTATTTCATATTGACCCAGCACCGTACAGGCGAAAACACAGCTGCCATAAAGAACAAGTTTCCCAAGGCATACGATTATCTCCTTTCCCACGAGAGCTTCTTAAACAGCAGGAAGAGCATAATCTACAAGAACAATTATAAGTTTTCCATCTTTGGTGTGGGACCATACGCATTCAGCAAATACAAGATTGTCATCTCTGGACTTTACAAGCAGACAAGGTTCTCGCTCGTTTCTCAAATAGAGGGCAAGACGGCGTTGCTCGACGATACGACATATCTTATGGGGTTCGAGAACAAGGCTTTTGCCGAGCTCACTCTGAAGATTCTCAATAGCAGTATGGTGCAAGGATTCATGGATTCCATATTGTTCGAGGATGCTAAAAGACCAATAAATAAAGACTTGTTGATGAGAATTGACCTCGTGGCTGCTGCAAGGTCTGTCGATAGGAGTCTTTTGGGAGTATCGGAGTACGACTTTGGAGAGTACATTTCTTTCTTGGAACAGGACGATTTGTATCCGCTTTTCAAATACGCATAAATGAGAACTACTGCCTGAAAAAGATCGGCAAATCGGCAAAACAAGACGAAAATGATATTATTGTTGTCGTTGCCGACCGTTATTTGCAGTTTTATTTGTAACTTTGCACAATAATCAAAAGGATACTGAAAGATGGAAAAAACGTGGAGATGGTTTGGACCGAACGATAAGATTACGCTCCAGATGCTTCGGCAGATTGGGGTGGAAGGCATCGTAACGGTGCTGCACGACGTGCCTAACGGCGAAGTGTGGCCGAGGGAGAAGATTAGAGAGATGAGGGAGTTCATAGAGAGCCACGGGCTCAGGTGGAGCGTCGTGGAGAGCTTGCCTGTCAGCGAGAGCATCAAGTTTGGAGGCGACGACCGCGACCGACTGATAGACAACTACTGCCAGAGCCTGAGAAACCTCGCGGCGGAAGGCATCAGATGTGTATGCTACAACTTCATGCCTGTGCTCGATTGGGCACGTACCGACCTCGCTCACCCGAACGACGACGGCACGACCAACCTATACTTCTCGCACGCGCAGTTTGCCTACTTCGACATTTGCATACTGAAACGAGCGGGGGCGGAAAACGACTACGCGCGCGATATATTAAAAGAGGTGGAGCGACTGAAGCAGACTATGACGGCGGAAGACAACCATAGGCTCGTGGATAACATCATAGTGAAAACGCAGGGCTTCGTCAGTGGGAACATAAAGGAAGACGACGAGCACCCCGTTGAGCTGTTCCGCGAACTGCTCGGCCTCTATGAGGGCATCACCAAGGAACAGTTGCGCGACAACTGGCGATACTTCCTGGAAAGGATAATGCCTACGTGCGACGAGTGCGACGTTAACGTATGCGTACACCCTGACGACCCGCCGTTCCCCATACTCGGACTGCCGAGGATAGTAAACTGCGACGACGACATAGCGTGGTTTCTCGACGCTGTTCCCAACCCGCACAACGGACTGACCTTCTGTGCGGGCAGCCTCTCGGCAGGAATGCACAACGACGTGGTGGCGCTGGCTCGGAAATACGCCCGCCGTACACATTTCGTGCATCTGCGCTCGTGCCATGTGTTTCCCAACGGCGACTTCACCGAGGCACCGCACTTGGGCGGGCGGGCCGACCTGATAGAGCTGGCACGCATCTTCGAGCAGACCAACCCAAGACTGCCGATGCGCGTGGACCACGGCAAGACGATGCTCGGCGACGAGGCTCGTGGATACAACGCCGGCTACTCGTTCCTCGGAAGAATGTTCGCGCTCGCACAAGTGGAGGGCCTGCTTGCAGTGGTTGACAGAGAGTTGGGGATAGAGACAGCCGCCCCCGAAGGCTCGTCGAAGTAGCACACTCGACCACATTGTTTACCTATAATCCCTATAACACCTAATCCCCTAACATAACAAATCAAAGGAATGAACGAACTATTCAACATCAAGGACTACGTGGTAGTCATCACGGGCGGCACCGGCGTGCTTGGCCGTTGCATCGCGAAATATCTGGCGCAAGAGGGTGCCAAAGTGGTAATACTCGGACGAAAGGAGGACGTAGGCAACGAGATAGTAGCCTCGATAAAGCAGGAGGGCGCCGAGGCAATGTTCCTGAAAACCGATGTGCTCTGTCGCGAGGTGGTAGAGCAGAACTGTGCCGACATCGTGGCTCGCTATGGGCGCATCGACGCTCTGCTCAATGCCGCAGGAGGCAACATGCCCGGTGCCACCATCGGTCCGACGCAGAACTTCTTCGACCTCGACCCGGAGCAATTTGAGCGCGTGCTCAATCTCAACCTCACGGGAACCGTCATCCCCACCCAAGTGTTTCTGCGCCCAATGGCAGAGGCAGGACGAGGCACGATAGTGAACTTCTCGTCGATGGCTGCTTTCCGCCCGATGACACGCGTCTGCGGCTATGCTGCTGCCAAGGCGGGAATATCGAACTTCACCGCTTACATGGCCACCGAGTGCGCAAAGAAGTTCGGAGAGGGCATAAGAGTGAACGCCATCGCCCCAGGTTTCTTCATCACCGAACAGAACCGCGCACTGCTGACCAACCCCGACGGCACCTACACCGAGCGCGGTCGCGACGTCGTCCGACAGACACCGTTCGGCAGAATGGGCGAACCAGAAGAACTCTGCGGCACCATTCACTATCTCATCAGTCCTGCCTCGCGCTTCGTCACTGGTACGGTGGCAGTGGTTGACGGCGGTTTCAATGTCTTCGCAATGTAATCCTTTTAATATCTAATTATTATTATTCCTTTCATAAGTCGTTAAAAAAAGACAATTTTTGCGCTATCTCGGAAAAATAGTGTAACTTTGCGCCGATTTTCAAGCAACGGAGACAGAAATCCGGAATTAATAAGATTTTTAAGACTATAAAGAATGGATAAACTGAGCTATGCACTCGGACTGGGCATCGGAAGACAACTGCTGCAGATGGGTGCCACGGAACTGAGCATCGACGACTTCGCCGACGCAATAAAAGACATAGTAGGCGGAAAGCAGCCTAAAGTGGCCGACGCCGAGGCACAGCGCCTCGTGCAGGAGTTCTTCGACGAGCAAGAGAAGAAGCACGCAGCCATGGCAGCCGAGGCTGGCAAGCACGCCAAGGCCGAAGGCGAAGCCTACCTGAAGGAGAACGCCAAGAAGGAGGGAGTGGTGACGCTCCCCAGCGGACTGCAATATAAAGTGATAAAGGAAGGCAACGGCAAGCGCCCGAAGGCCACCGACAAAGTGAAGTGCCACTACGAGGGAATGCTCGTCGATGGCACGCTCTTCGACAGCAGCCTGCAGCGCGGAGAGCCAGCCACGTTCCCGCTCAACCAAGTGATTAGCGGATGGACCGAGGGACTTCAGCTCATGCAAGAGGGAGCGAAGTATCGCTTCTTCATACCTTATCACCTCGGCTACGGCGAGCACGGGGCAGGAGCAGCCATACCGCCATTCGCAGCTCTCATCTTCGACGTGGAGCTCATCGCCGTTGAAAGTTAAGATTTAAAATAATAAGATAAAAAGAAGAAAGCAATGAAAAAGATTTTGGTTGCAGCCACTATGGCTGTTGCAGTAGCAGGGCTCGCCTCTTGTGGCAGCTCAACTCCAAAGGCAAGCCTAAAGAGTGACGTTGACTCACTTAGCTATGCCATCGGTATGTCGCAGACGCAAGGTCTGAAGGAGTATCTCGTTGGTCGTCTCGGTGTGGACACCGCTTACATGGACGACTTCATTAAAGGTCTTAACACAGGCGCGAACGCTGGCGACGACAAGAAGAAAGCTGCCTACTACGCCGGTATTCAGATTGGCCAGCAAATATCGAACCAGATGATAAAGGGCATCAATCATGAGGTGTTCGGCGGCGATTCCACCAAGAGCGTCTCGCTGAAGAACTTCATGGCTGGCTTCGTAAGCGGAGTGAAGGGCAAGAATGGACTGATGACGCTTGAGCAGGCCGGCAACGTAGCACAGACCAAGATTGAAGAAGTGCGCGCTAAGGCCATGGAAGGACAATACGGCGAATATAAGAAACAGAACGAGAAGTGGCTTGCCGACAATGCAAAGAAGGAAGGCGTGAAGACGCTCCCAGGCGGTGTTCAGTACAAGATTATCAAGGCCGGAAATGGCCCGATGCCAAAGGACACCTCCATGGTAACAGTGAAGTACGAGGGCAAGACCATCGACGGAAATGTATTCGAGTCAACCCTGAAAGAGGCCAATCCACGTCCGTTCCGCCTCGACAGAATGATTGAAGGATGGAAGGATGCTCTGAAGAACGTCCCTGAAGGGTCGGTAGTCGAAATATACATTCCTCAGGATAAGGGCTACGGTGCGCGTGAAGGCGGACCTATAAAGCCATTCTCTACTCTTATCTTCAACGTAGAGCTTCTCGGCGTTGACAAGAAATAATTACGGCGACACTATGAAGAAAATCGCACTGTTGGCACTCGTCGTTGTGGCGAGTGCCCCTTTTAGCACAGCAGATGCTAAAAAGAAGAAAGACAAGAAGCAGAAGGCAGCCACCGAGCAGCCAGTGAATCTCACCAACTCTACCGACTCCGTAAGTTACGCGGCAGGCGTAACGCTCACGCAGGGACTCTTGGGCTATCTCCAGCAGCGAATGGGCGTCGATACGGCATACATGGACGACTTCATCAAGGGATACGAACAATACATCCAGGGAAATGGCGACCCGAAACTGGGAGCTTATTCCGCAGGAATGGACATTGGCAAGCAGGTATCACAGCTGATGCTGCCCCGAATGATGAACGACTTTAAGGACTCCCCCGATAGCATCAACCAAGAGCTGTTTCACCGCGGATTCAAGGCCGCGCTGATGGGCGACTCTTCCGTTATGACTACGAAGGCAGGCGCAGAGTATTTCCAGCAAAAGAGCGAGGCCGACAAAAAGGCTAAGCAGGAGAAACTGTACGGCGAGAACCGACGCGCCGGCGAGAAGTTCCTTGCCGAGAACAAGACCAAGGACGGCGTGAAGACCACCGCCAGCGGACTGCAATACAAGGTGCTCACCCAGGGAACTGGCGAGACGCCCAAGAAGACAGACAAAGTGAAAGTGAAGTACGAGGGCAAACTCATCGACGGCACAGTGTTCGACAGCAGCTATAGCCGCAAAGACAGTGCCAGCACGTTCCGCGCCGACCAGGTGATAAAGGGCTGGACCGAGGCTCTCACGATGATGCCCGTAGGCAGCAAGTGGCAGCTCTTCATCCCGCAGGAACTGGCTTACGGAGAGCGTGAGGCCGGAAAGATAAAGCCGTTCTCGGCACTCATCTTCACCGTTGACCTCGTAGAGATAGAGAAGGCAAAGGCCACGGCTCCGAAGACCACTCCGCAGCCTACCGCCCGCCCCACCGTTGTCTCCAAGAAAAAGACCACTAAGAAAAAGTAAACATTAAGCTCGCTGACGACCGTTTTCAGAGCTTAAACGCACGAAGGCTGTGCCACAACGTCTCGGTGAGGCGGGTGGCGTAGCCTTCTTTTTCGTCCGCTCGGTCGCGATTGCCTTGCTAAACTGTTTCGGCAGGACAATCGGCAAACCTCGACAGACAAACTTAGCCATCTAACAAAAAAATCTATCATTTCGTTGTTCAATTCAAACAAAATGATTACTTTTGCAACTGAATAACGTAAAAACGAAATGGAAAAGATAGATAAACTCGACAAAAAGATACTGAGCATTCTGTCGAAGAACGCCCGTATTCCGTTCAAGGATGTGGCGGCGGAGTGTGGTGTTTCCAGGGCAGCCATACATCAGCGCGTGCAACACCTGATAGAAGACGGGGTGATTCTCGGCAGTGGCTACGAGATAAATCCAAAGAGCCTCGGCTACACCACGTGTACTTACGTGGGCATCACTCTCGAAAAGGGCTCCCTATACAAGCAGGTCGTCGAGCGGTTGCAGCACATAGAGGAGGTGGTGGAATGCCACTTCACCACGGGTTCCTACACCATGCTCGTTAAGCTCTACGCACGAGACAACGAACAACTCATGAACTTGCTCAACGGTAAGTTGCAAGAAATACCGGGGGTGGTCTCCACAGAGACCCTAATATCTCTCGAACAAAGTATTAAGAGGGAAATACCAGTAGTCATAGAAGAAAACGAATAGATGGATAAATTCAACTGGCAACAACGACTGAACGACATATATGCCTCCTTCCCTGAAGCCGAGCGTCAGCCCGTGGTGGGAATAACGGCAAACTACGGCGAACAGACGGCCAAGCTCACTGAATACTACTACAAGTCGGTGCAGCGAGCCGGAGCCACGCCCCTCATCATACCGCCCCTCGACGACACCAACGCAATAGTAAACACGCTGAGCCACATAGACGCGCTCATACTCAGCGGCGGCGGCGACTTCAACCCGCTCTTCTCAGGAGAGGAGCCGCAGGCACGACTGGGCACAATCAATGCAGAGCGCGACCTTCCTGAACTGCTCATAACGCGGTTGGCCTACAACCGACAACTGCCAATTCTCGGCATCTGCCGTGGAATACAGACACTCGTGATGGCGCTCGGAGGACGAGTTACCCAAGACCTCGGACAGAGCAAGATGAAACATTCGCAGCAGGCAGAGCGCTCGGAGCCAACACACACCGTGCGACTGGCAGCCGACTCCCTCCTCGCGCGTATATATAATAAGGTGGAAAACCAACCTGCCGACGACGCTGCTTCCGCCGACCAACCATCGGAGCAGCCCACACTCTTCGTCAACTCGTTCCACCATCAGGCCGTGCGCGAGACAGGACCACGCTTCCGCGTAACAGCAAAGTCCACCGACGGAGTGATAGAGGCAATAGAGTCAACAGAGTTCAAGCCCATACTCGGAGTGCAGTGGCATCCCGAATGCCTCGCCGACGGAGCACCCATCTTCGAGTGGCTCGCCGAGGAAGCCAGACAGTTCCGAGCTGCCAACGACCTGCACGACCGCATACTAACGCTCGACACCCACTGCGACACCCCGATGTTCTTCCCGCAGAACGTGCAGTTCGCACAGCGCGACCCACGAATACTCGTCGACCTGCACAAGATGACCGAAGGCAGGCTCGACGCAACAATCATGGCCGCTTATCTGCCACAGCCAAAGATAGGCGAGACATTCTCCTCGAAGGTGGAATTCGACGTCGCCAGCCCTACCGACTACGCCGACCTTATATTCGACAAGATAGAGGAGATAGTGGAAAAGAACAGGAAGCATATCAGCATCGCACGCCGACCAGCAGACCTATACGCAGACAAGCGCGAAGGACGCAAGTCTATAATGCTGGCCATAGAGAACGGACTCGCACTCGGAGGAAAGCTCGAAAACGTTGAGCACTTCGCCAAACGGGGGGTCGTATATATAACCCTCTGCCATAACGGAGACAACGACGTCTGCGACAGCGCACGAGGCAGCACCACCCACAATGGCGTCAGCCGCTTCGGGCGACAAGTGATACGCGAGATGAACCGACTCGGAATAATGGTTGACCTCAGCCACGCCTCCGAAAAGAGCTTCTACGACGCACTGCAGCTCAGCCAGACGCCCATCGTGTGCACACACAGTTGCTGCCGAGCACTCTGCGACCACCCACGAAACCTCACCGACGAACAGATGAAGGCTCTCGCCGAGCGAGGCGGAGTGATGCAAGTGAACCTATACAAAGGATTCCTCACCGCCGACGGAGAAGCCAACATTCACGACTTCATGCGCCACGTGGACCACGCAATCGACGTCATGGGAATAGAGCACGTCGGCATTGGCTCCGACTTTGACGGCGACGGAGGAGTGCCAGGGCTCGCCGACGCTTCCGAACTGATAAACTACACCCGACAACTGATGGAGCGCAAATACACCGAGAAGCAGATACAACGCCTCTGGGGAGGAAACTTCATCAACGTAATGAGCATAGTGAAAAGAACAGCCGAACAATGAAAAAACTGATTACCGTAATAGCAATCATAGCACTTGCAGCCGTAGCACTCTTCGCCCTGAAGCAATGCAAGAGCAACGGCGGTGAGACCACACCACTGCACCAACCCGCAGGACCAGACTTCTGCGCCGACAGTGCTTTCGCCTACTGCAAGGCGCAGTGCGACTTCGGACCGCGAACCATGAACAGCGCCGCCCACGACAGTTGCGGAGCATGGATAGCACAGAAGTTCCGCGCGCTCGGACTCACCGTCGAGGAGCAGCGATGCACGCTCACAGGATACGACGGCACACAGCTGCGCGCCACAAACATCATTGCCCACTACCGACCCGACGCACAGCCACGCACACTGCTCTGCGCACACTGGGACTCGCGACCCTGGGCCGACAACGACCCCAACGAGGAAAACTGGCGGAAGCCTGTCATGGCCGCCAACGACGGAGCCAGCGGAGTGGCAGTGCTTCTTGAGCTGGCACGCATCATCGTCAGCGACGGCACCCTGCAGACTGGCATCGACTTCGTATGCTTCGATGCCGAAGACTGGGGCACGCCGCAATGGAGCGACAACCAGACCGACGCCGACGTATGGGCTCTCGGCTCGGCATACTGGGCAGAGAGCATAAAAGACTCACCCAACAAGCCGCGCATAGGAATACTCCTCGACATGGTAGGCGGGCAGGGAGCGCAGTTCTTCCAAGAGGGCATATCAAAGATGTACGCCATGGGGCTCGTCAACCGCGTCTGGCAAGCAGCGCAGGAAGTGGGCTACGGCTCGCTATTCCCCATCCAAGAGGGAGGAACCATCACCGACGACCACCTCGCAGTGAACCAAGTGGCGGGCATACCTACCATCGACATCATTCCATACTACCCCGACTGCCAGCAGAGCTCGTTCGGACCGACATGGCACACCGTCAGCGACGACATCAGCCACATCGACCCAAACACACTCAAGGCCGTAGGGCAAACCATCGTGCAGACCATCTATACCGAATAACAAACCTATGAGGACAGTAGAACAATACAAAAAGCTAACGAAGGGAGAGTTCTCCAGGGCAGCCGACAGATACGAGTCCGACGAAGCCGGAGTCTATCGACTGTGCCGCGACGACTACCCCGAAATACTAAAGGATATAAAGCGAGTGAAGTTCACATCGCTGCTCGACGCAGGATGCGGAACCGCCCCAATGCTCTCGCTGCTCACACGGCTATACCCCGACAATAAATTCACGGGACTTGACATCACCGAAGCTATGATTGGCAAGGCAAACGAGAAGCAACTTCGCAACACACGCTTCGTAGTAGGCGACTGCGAAGAGATGCCCTTCCGCGACAACTCCTTCGACATCGTAATCAACTCCCAGTGCCTGCACCACCTGCCACAGCCACAGCTATTCTTCAACGAGGTCAGACGGGTGCTCAAGCCAGGCGGACACCTCATTCTCCGAGACATGACCGCACCAAAGCTCATAGTCTGGGCAGTCAACAAGTTCGAGCTGCCAATACTAAACGTGCTCGGATACGGAGACGTGGCCGTCAGGACAATAAAAGACGTGGAAGGCTACTGCTACGAGGCCGGACTGAGCGTCGAGAAACTGGAACGCCAACGCAAAATGCGCATCCATCTCCTCGCAAGCAAACCTGTCTGACCATCGACAACCCCAAAAGGCTCGGCAGGCAAAATAGACCGCGAGCACCGCTTTCGGCTATTTCCAACGTGTTTAAAAACAGCTATTTGCGTAGTCCACAACTCCCACCACCGTGCGTCTTGACTCCCACCACCGTGCGTCTTGACTCCTTCCACCGTGCGTCTTGGCTCCTTCCACCGTGGGAGTTTTAGCCCACCGCCACCCCCAAAAAAGTCGCCCTCGGCAGCCCGCAAAAACAGCCCAAACGGAAGGCTTTCGCCACCGCCAAAATTAAACCGACCGCCCCGCATCGCCAAAAAAGGGAAAAACCATAAAAACTTTTCCCCAGTTAAATACTTTTAACTAAAAATGTTTCTCCAGTTCTTGAAAACCCACTATCTTTGCACCGCGAAAATAGCGAAATTAAATGTATAACTCATAAAAATTGGAGAAAAAATGAAGATTACGAAAAGTTTCATCGCCCTGATGGCAGTAGCTGCCTTCACGGCATGTAGTAGTGACGATGCCTACGACCCGTCGGTTGTTGAGCAGCAGTACGAAAGCAGCTTCAACAAAAACGTACTCGGCGACGGCACCATCGACAAAAACCAGACGTGGAACACATCCGTTACTACTAAGGTTACAGTAACCAGCGAAGAGGCTGGTACAATCCGCGTTTACAGCGTTAGCCCAATGGCTACCAAGTCGCCTTACCTCATCTCGCAGACTATCTCTGCCAACCAGACGCTCGACCTGACGCTCGCACGCCCGATGAGCAGCTCCACTATGTATGTGGCTCTTATCGCAGCCGACGGCTCAATCAAGTCGCAGAGCGTTACCGACAACGGTTCTGTGAAGTTCACTGCCAACAAGGCAATGCCAACAAGCGCACGTATGCACAAGGTAACGAAAGAAGGCGTCGAGTTCAGGGATATGGCTGACGAACTGGAGAACTGGGACTTCACCATTCCTTCTGACGCTGAGTACCTCAGTGGCGGAAAGAGCTCAGGTGTCTTCTATGTTGACAACAATTCCGAGTATTGCCAAACTTGGAGTGGAGGTGGTACTGTCTATGTAAAGGAAACTGCTGATTTCACGTCGAAGGTGTTCTATCTTGGCACCAGCGATCTTTATCTCCTTCCAAACGTAACATTGACGCTGACCGCTGCACAAGTTCAAGACTTCAAGGGTAATATTTATATCCCTGCATCTGCAAAACTCGTCATCGAGGGCTCTATGACCGCAGGTACTGCTGCTATAATCTACAACAAGGGCACAGTTACCGCCTCTGGCGACTTTATGCTTAACACCGTAGGTGGCGTTGTTAACGAAGGCACTATCGAGATTGCTGGCAAAATGAGTAGCCAGAATACTACAAGCGAACTTGTTAATAACGGTACGTTTAAGGCAAATTCTTATTATGTTCAGGGTGGCAGTAAGTTCCTTAATACTGGCACGATGAATATTGCAGAAGAGAGCATCTTGGACTGCCAAAACGGAACATGGATTAACGAAGGCCGCTACGAGACTGGCTCATTTGACTACACCGCAGGAACTGGCACCTTCTATAACAACTGCTTGCTCTATGTTAATGGATTGTTCGCAAATCACACCGCACAGGACGGAAAAAGTTTCTTCTTTGTAAACGGCGGTATCTATTGTGAGGACTTCTATATTGACAAGGGCGTTGTTAAGCTCGCTGAGAACGTTGTGTTCCGTGTTAACGGTACTGCAACTATGAACATCGCACAGCCTTATCCCAATGGTGGTATCGCTGGTCCGGACAATGGCGGTTATGCAGTGTTCAGTGCCAAGAATATTGTTCTTGATCACACCGCTGAGAGCTACGAGGCAAACTATGCAGGCAACCTCTATGTAGTTGCCGACGAGTCCCACTTCGACTATGTTTACTATGCAGGCGACGGTCCTAACTATGCAACTTACGGCAACGCGAAGGTGTTCACCGCTGGCTCTGTTCCCGAAGGCGTACACATCGCAGCTTCCGACTGCCGTCCTGGCTTCAACGAAGATCCTAATGTTCCCGTGGTTGAGGAGACCAAGCAGTGGTACTACTACGCATTCGAGGACCTCGGCGCATCTGACGACATCGACTTCAACGACGTTGTAGTTCGCGTATCGGCTCCCGAGAACGGCGTTAGCACTATCCAGCTGCTCGCAGCCGGTGGTACGAAAGAGACCTACGTGCTCGTAAACGACGTTGACGTATTCAGCGAGGTTCACGCTGCCTTCCACCTTGAGCTTTCCGATATGATCAACACCAGAACCGTTGACCAGGCCTTCGTAGATGCATCCGTTAAGCTGTCGGATGGACAAGATGCCTCCAACCTCGACATCAAGATTAAGGTTGCCGAGAACGGCACCTCCACCATCGTTGAGGCTCCCCTCACTGGCGCCGCTCCTAAGATGATCCGCGTGATTGGTCGCGAGAGCGACGGCAAGTGGTTCTGGCCGACCGAGCGTACCAATATCACCACCGCTTATCCTAAGTTCGCCGACTGGGCTAAGGATATCACCTCGAATACCGACTGGTATGAGAATCCGGTAGAGGGCGTAGTAAGCTACTAAGATTAAGAAAGTCTTGAGTCATCGGCTCACGAACTAAGCACATAATAGTCATGAGTTCTTGGGCATCGGAGCCTCGTGCTTCGGTGCTTGAGAACTCAAGGCTTTTAAAACAAAAGGAAAGGGAAAAGAAGAAAGTGGTACTCAATTACATCTGGATAGCCTTCTTCCTCATTGCATTCCTCATCGCAGTGGGGAAATTGTTGTTTATGGGAGACATGGAGGTATTCCCGGCGATGATGAACTCCACTTTCGAGACGTCGAAGACCGCCTTCGAGATTTCGCTCGGACTAACGGGCGTGCTCTCCCTGTGGCTCGGCATCATGAAGATTGGCGAGAAGGGTGGCGTGGTCAACGTCTTGGCGCGCGTCTTGTCGCCCGTCTTCACCCGACTCTTTCCCGACATCCCTAAGGGTCATCCCGTTACGGGAAGCATCTTTATGAACATCGCGGCCAACATGCTTGGCCTCGACAATGCCGCCACGCCGCTCGGACTGAAGGCTATGGAGCAGCTGCAGGAGCTAAACCCTAAGAAGGATACTGCCACCAACCCGATGATTATGTTCCTCGTCTTGAACACGAGCGGACTCACCATCATCCCCATCTCTATTATGGTCTATCGAGCACAACTCGGCGCGGCACAGCCCACCGACATCTTTGTGCCCATCCTGCTTGCCACGTTCTTCTCAACGCTGGCCGGCATCATCATCACCAGCCTCTATCAGCGCATCAACCTGCTCAACCGCACGCTGCTGCTTACGCTCGGCGGCGCTTGTATCTTCGTGGCCGCCGTCATCTGGGGCTTCTCGCGTCTCGACGGACAGCTGATGAACACCGTCAGCACCTCGGTGGCCAACGTCTTGCTCATGACTATCATCATAGTCTTCATACTGGCGGGAATGCGAAAGAAGGTGAACGTCTATGATGCCTTCATCGAGGGAGCCAAGGAGGGATTCACTACGGCAGTGCGCATCATCCCCTATCTTGTGGCCATTCTCGTAGCCATTGGCGTCTTCAGAGCGTCGGGCGCAATGGACTTGCTCATCGACGGAGTGCGTCGCGGCGTAGAACTCTGTGGTTTCAATTCGGAGTTCGTCGGCGCTCTGCCCACGGCACTGATGAAGCCACTATCGGGGTCGGGAGCCCGTGGAATGATGGTCGATGCCATGCAGACCTATGGTGCCGACTCTTTCGTAGGGCGGTTGAGTTGCATCTTCCAGGGCTCTACGGACACCACGTTCTACATACTCGCAGTCTATTTTGGCAGCGTGGGCATACGCCACACCCGCCATGCCGTGGCCTGCGGACTGCTGGCCGACCTTGCCGGCGTCATAGCAGCCATAGCCATCGCCTACCTTTTCTTCTACTAATCGTAGGCGTAACGTCTGGACATTACAGTATAAATAATAAGGTATATGAAGGGAAAGATTACATTACTGTTACTACTCTTGTTCATGTCGAGCAGCGTAGCCATGGCCATCAACAAGAAGAAGATGTCGGCCACCACGCAACGCCTTGTGCAGACCCACCGCGCGCGTCTGAAGGTAGCACCTGCCTCCGAGGGAGCTACCGTCAGGGCGTTTATACATATCGCCGACGCTGGGGTGAAGGCCGACTTAGAGCAGCTTGGCGTCGCCATAGACAGCGACTTCGACGAGTTCGTTACTGCGCGCATCCCGCTCTCGCGGTTGAACGACGTTCTTGCGCTCGACGGAGTAACCTACGTCAACGCTGAGCAGAATATGCAACCGTCGTGCGACTCGGCACGCATCGCCACTAAGTCGATAGACGTAGTGTGCAACACCGCCTTGGCTCAGGCCGCAGGCATCACGCAGGCCTATACTGGCAAGGGCATCGTAGCAGGAGTGATAGACGGGGGCATCGACTTCCAGCATATAGCCTTCCGCGACAGCAAAGACAACTGCCGCATAAAGCGTGCCTATTTCAATGGCGTCTTTTCCGACCGCCCCGACACGTTGGTGAACGCCGATTCCCAAGAAAGTGGCCACGGCACCCATACTGCCTCGATACTCGGAGGGTCGCCAGTGATGTTCGACAGGACCAACTACACGGTCTCCCACACCGACGACCTTCAGAACCCAAGCTGCGTGGGCATGGCTCCCGACGTTGACTTCTTCCTTTGCGAGACCGAGCGACTGGGCAACGTAGAGGTGGTCAACTGCATGAAGGCCATCGCCGACTATGCTTACAAGGAGGGTAAGCCGTGCGTCATCAGCTGCAGCTTCGGCATAACTGTCGGCCCGCACGATGGCACCGGTGAGCTTCCGAGCGTGATAAGAAAGCTGACGCAGAGAAAAGACTGCATCGTGACGATGTCTTCGTCCAACAGTGCCGCCGATAAAATATATGCCTACAAGGAGGTAGGCACGGGCGACTCGTTGAACCTGATATTCCTTAACAATATCAACGAAGAACACACCTATTGCAAAGAGAATTCGGCAATCGACGAGGATGTCGCTGCTTACATGGGCGTCTTTGCACGGCAGCCGAACACTCAGTTCACCGTGCAATCGCACATCTATCGCGTAGATACGATAGGCCCTGCGCGCGACACATTGGTCTTCGTCTATGACAGTCCCATCTACGACTTTGACTCGGAATATAGTCTCAACGAGGCAGACAAGAAGGAGTATGCCAAGTATTTCAATGGTTATTGCAACGTGGAAATGGCTTACGACAGCAACAACGACAAATACTACTCCTACATCCGCCCCGTACTGTTCGACGAGAAAAGCGGAAACTTCTTCCGCGAAGACATTGGCTACAGCAAGTATGGCATGATGATAACGGTGAGGCCGAAAGACCCCGACGACCGACTCTTTGTGGATGCGTGGGCAGGCCCATACGCTATGTTTGCGGACAACGGCATCTTCCATACCGACATTGCCGAGTATGGAGTTACGACCCCATCGCCAGATTGCACGGTGAGCACCGAGGTGACGTGCGACAGAGCCATCGGCGTAGGCTCGTACAACACTCGCGACGTGGTGGTATATCCAACTGCCGCATATAGGTATTTGTCTCTTCCTGTGGGCGACATAAGCTACTTCTCCAGCTATATGACGAAAGAGGCAGGGCCGTTGAGTGGTACAGAGAATGCTCGTGCGCTGCCCGACATTGCTGCCCCAGGAGCCATGGTGTTGGCGGCAGTACACCCCGAAATGTTGCGGATAGAGCCTGACAATATCGCCATTCCCGACCCGAAGAACCCTTACACTTATATGCCCGGCACGTCGATGGCTTGCCCTGCTGCGGCGGGAGTGGTAGCGCTCTGGTTGCAGGCGGCCAAGGCCAACGGGTTGTCGCTTGACGTAGATGATATCCGCACTATCCTTGAGAAGAGTGCCGATAAGGACGAGTTTACCACGGACGAGGATGGGAACGCCGTGGCAGGCTTCGGCCCCAACGGTAAGATTAACGCCGTGAAAGGGCTTGTGGAGGTTCTGAAGATGGCGGCAGAGGTTTCTTCCGTCGAGCGAACTAATGCCGACGCAAAGGCGGTGAAGTCTGTGCGTTACGTCAATCTGAATGGGCAAGTGGGCGCGCAGCCCTTCGCAGGCGAGGTGAACCTGAAGGTTACGCGCTATGATGACGACTCGGAAAGAGTGGAGAAAGTTTTGCGATGAGTGAGGGGAGTTTTTAATGAGGAGTGAGGAGAGAGGAGTGAGAAATGACTTGGGATTACATGGTTGAGGCAAAAGGCAAGGGTAATCTCACTCCTCACTCCCCACTTCCCTCTCCTCATTAAATCACTTCCCACATCTCGTTTAATGATTAAGGTTTAAAGTTTAAAGTAGCATTGGCCAGTTTAAAGTCTTTGGCGAAGGAGACCGTCATCTACGGTCTGTCGAGCATCGTCGGACGGTTCTTGAACTATCTGCTCGTGCCGCTCTATACGTGGAAGATATCTGCGGAGAGCGGTGGCTATGGCGTGGTAACCAATGTCTATGCCTACGTTGCGCTGCTCTTGGTGCTGCTGACCTACGGCATGGAGACCACCTTCTTCCGATTTGCGAACAAGGAGGGCGAAGACCCCAATCGGGTGTTCTCTACCGTGATGACGAGCGTGGGAACCACGTCGCTGCTGTTCTTCCTTCTCGTGGTTGCCTTCATCGGTCCAATCAGCGGCGCTATGGGCTACGCCGACCATCCCGAATACATCTGGACGATGGCCGCCGTGGTAGCTCTCGACGCCTTCCAGAGCATCCCCTTCGCATACCTGCGCTACAGCAAGCGCCCGATGAAGTTTGTGGCACTGAAACTATTGTTCATCGTCTTGAACATCGCGCTCAATCTGGTCTATTTCCTCGTCGTTGGTGGCTCCGACGTGCGGTGGATATTCTATATCAACCTGATTTGCACGGGTGTCATCACGCTTGGCTTCATCGACGAACTGCGCATGCTGCGCTTTGGCTTCGACGCGGCTCTGCTTCGCCGCATGCTTTCCTACGCTTGGCCAATACTGGTGCTCGGCATAGCTGGCATACTGAATCAGACTGCCGACAAGATTCTGTTCCCTTACCTATGCTCGTCCGCCGATGCAAAGACGCAGCTCGGCATCTATGGCTCTGCCTCGAAGATAGCCATGATTATGGCGATGATTACGCAGGCCTTCCGCTATGCTTACGAGCCTTTTGTCTTCGGCCATTCGCGAGAGAAGGGCAATCGGGAAATGTACGCCAAGGCGATGAAGTATTTTCTTGTCTTCACGCTCTTGGCTTTCCTCGTGGTTGTGGCCTATCTCGACCTACTGAAGTATCTCATAGGCCCCAGCTATTGGTCGGGTCTTCGAGTAGTGCCCATCGTGATGGCTGCCGAGATAATGATGGGTGTCTATTTCAATCTCTCGTTCTGGTATAAGCTGATAGACCGCACTATTTGGGGCGCGTGGTTTTCTGGCGCCGGTTGTGCGGTGCTGCTCCTTGTTAACATTGTTTTCGTTCCCCGCTACGGTTATATGGCTTGCGCGTGGGGAGGCGTGGCTGGCTACGGCACGGCGATGCTGCTCTCTTATTTCGTTGGTCAGCGCCACTATCCGATAGACTATCCCGTGGGCGAGATGATGGCCTACGTTGCCCTCACTGCTCTGCTCTTCGTCGGAATGTCGTTGTCGCGCGAACATCTGCCGATGGTCGGTTCGCTCGCCGTGAACACTCTGCTGCTCGCACTCTTTGCCGCATACATCTTCTTCAGGGAGCGAAGCCACTTCAAGCGCGGTTAGCCTGCGCCGCTGCCGAGGCGGAAAAATGCTCGGAAAGAGATTTTTAGGCCGAAAAAGTTTGGTGGATAGAGAAATATTCCGTAACTTTGCCGACAGAATACAGTTATTAACCAATTTAAACATTAGGGACAATGAAAAAGACACTTATGGTAGCTCTGTTGGCAATGTTCGCTTTTGCCTTCAACGGATGCAACAACGATGATGAAGACTACGGCGACAGCGTAGAGTTAACAACAGCGAACCTTGAGGGATATTGGGTGAACACAACGATTGCCTCCAAGAATACACTTCTCACCTATCAACCGGGGGATTTCGGATACAAAATAAGTACACTGAGTGCGAGAGGCTTTAGTTTCAATGTTTGGGAGAAGTACTTTAGAGGAACATCGGGCGATTTTGTACTATTAGAATCAAAATACGTCGAAACAACACCGCGATACTACTATACTATTAGTAACGGAAAAGTATATGTCTCTACAGAGCCGGGCTCGTCAAAATCCACGCTTTGCGACATTTCGCTCTATAAGAACTACATGAAGTTTAAGGACCCGGAATTTGGAACCATCATATTGAAAAAAGTGAGTCAGTGGCCTAAATAACACTGACTGTCGAGATAAGACGTCGAAATAGTTTCGATTGTTTTTAGTTGTTTATATCGGATAGTGCACCCCGAATGGCAGTAGGTCGTTCGGGGTGTTTTCGTTTTTATTTTGCCCTATCGCCGAGATGAATGTTCCCCGTTGCGCTGGAGAAACGAAATGCAGGCGGCAGAGGCGGCGATAAACAGTAAAAAAAGATGAAAACCGCCTCGGAAGCACTTTTTAGTCCTTATGGTCGGTGTCGGAGGTTTCTATGGTGTTGAAAATCAGGCACGTTAGAGGGTCGAATCTTCTACGGTGGAAGGAGCCGGAGATTACGGTGGAAGGAGTCAAGACGCACGGTGGTGGGAGTCGGACGCTACGGTGGTGGGAGTCGGACTCTACCGTGGAGGGTGTTTTTGCGCACCCTGTTTGTAAAAAACTCTTTGCTGCGTCGGAGGTTTTTTCCGTTGCCGTTTGGTTGTCGCTCTATCGCCGAAGTGAGGTCTTATTTCGCGCGCGGAACCTCTTTATGAGCGAAAAACTTAGGGCGTTGTTTGGATGATTGAGAAATAAATGGTAACTTTGCAGCCCGAAAAGAAGTTAAAGACGAAAATGATGAGAAAACTGTTACTCGCACTGATGACGCTCGCCGCCATCGACGCCACTGCCGACGAAGGCATGTGGACACTCTACAACCTGCCCGCCGCTGCCTTCGAGCAGATGAAGGCCGAGGGCTTTCAGCTGACGCCCGAAGAGCTGTACGGAGGCAACAACCCGCTGAAGGACGCGTGTGTCAACTTCTCTGGATATTGCTCCGGAGTAGTGGTGTCGCCCGACGGACTGGTGTTCACCAACCATCACTGCGGCTTCGAGTCGATACGCTCGCACTCGTCGGTGGAGCACGACTATATGAAAGACGGCTTCTACGCCAAGACTCTGGCCGACGAGCTGCCGAACGAGAAGATGTTTGTTTCGTTCATGGTAGAGCAGCGCGACATCACTCCGATGCTCGACAGTCTCGGCCTGCAAACGATGGACAACGACGGTAGGGCGCTGCTTGTTGACTCGATAGAGGGCGTTCTCACCCGCCAAGTGAAGGCTAAGGACTCCACTCTCACTGTCGAGGTGCTGCCCTTCTTTGAGGGTAACCGCTACTATATGACCACTTACCGAACGTTCAACGACCTGCGACTTGTCTTCGCGCCAACGGCTTCGATGGGTAAGTTTGGTGGCGACACAGACAACTGGATGTGGCCTCGCCAGACCTGCGACTTCTCTGTCTTCCGCATTTATTGCGACCCAAAGACGGGAGGGCCTGCCGCTTACTCCGAGGACAACGTGCCTTATCACCCTAAGCGCTGGGCAAAGGTATCGACGGAGGGCTACGTGCCTGGCGACTTCGCCATGACCGTCGGCTACCCTGGTTCCACCAGCCGCTACCTGTCGAGCTATGGCATCGAGGAGCGTAGGAACGCGATAAACGAGCCAATCTATAAGTCGCGCGACGTGAAACTTAAAGTGTGGCGCAAGCACATGGACGCCGACCAAGCAGTGCGCATCAAGTATGACACCCGCTTCGCCACCACTGCCAACTACTGGAAGAACTTCCAGGGAATGAACCGTTGCATCGACTCCATCGGACTCATTCAGCAGAAGCGTCAGTTCGAGGCCGAGGTGCAACGCTGGTGCGACACCACCAATCTCGACATCGAAAAGCCCGACTTCGCCCTGATGAAGCATCTCTACGAGGCAGAGTTCAACGACTATAAGTCCATCTGCATCATCAACGACGCCCTGCGCACCAACGGAATAGTAGCGGAACGCAGCGCTCGCGTCTTCCGCAAGTCGCTCATCAAGAACCCTAAGGACAAGGAGTCTAAGCAGTACGTAGTGTTCGACGCTAAGGAAGCCGAGGAGTGGGACGAGCCTACCGACAAGGAGTCCTTCGCCACAATGCTCGACTATGTCCGCGAGAACGTCGATTCCGCATACCTGCCGGAGTTCTATCAGACCATCGACAAACGATTCATGGGCAACAGTGCCTACTACGTGGACTACCTGTACAAGAACTCAATCCTCGCGGAGAATGGCAAGAAAATCTACGTAAACCGCCGCAAGACAGAGCAAGACCTCGGTGTGCTCTACGGCATACAGCTGCGCAACAAGTTCGGAGAGATACGCGACAGAATGAGCGACGTTGCCGACAGCATCGAGACTCAGGAGCGACTGCTCACGAACTGCATCTTGCGAATGCAGGAGGAGAAGCCGCACTACAGCGACGCTAACTTCACCATGCGACTGAGCTACGGACAGGTGGGAAGCTACGAACTGAACGGACACGACAGTGGTTACTACACCGACGCAGAGAGCATCGTGGAGAAGATGAAGCAGGGCGACCGCATCTCCGAGTATAAGGCGCAACCCGAACTGCAGCAACTCATGGCAGGCAACGACTTCGGTAGCTATCTCGACAAAACCACGGGCAAGATGCATCTTTGCTTCCTGTCCAACAACGACATCACGGGTGGAAACAGTGGCTCGCCAGTGTTCAACGGAAAGGGAGAGCTCATCGGACTGGCCTTCGACGGCAACTGGGAGTCGCTCGCAAGCGACATCTTCTTCGACACCAAGCTCTCGCGATGCATCAACGTCGATATTCGCTTCGTGCTATTCATGATGGACCGTTGGGGACACGCCGACCGACTGATAAACGAACTTCTCGGCAAATAAAACCACGCTACCCATGACCCAAGAGGAAAAGACCACCATAGAGGAGCGCATCGTCGATGTTCTGAAGACGGTATATGACCCAGAGATACCCGTCAACATCTACGATCTTGGCATGATCTACAAGATTGACCTTGCCGACGACGGCACGCTCGACATGGACATGACCTTCACAGCTCCGTCGTGCCCCGCCGCTGACTTCATCATGGAAGACGTGCGGCAAAAGGTGGAGAGCGTGGAGGGAGTCTCGTCCGCCAATATCAATCTCGTCTTCGAGCCAGCCTGGGACCAGTCGATGATGAGCGAGGAAGCCCGCGTAGAGCTCGGTTTCGACTGAGCGTCGCGCCGACAGTCAACCCCAACAACAACGATTAAAAGAAAAGATGACCCACAAGAACATTTATTTCCTCAGCGATGCCCACCTCGGTTCGCTTGCCATAGAGCACGGACGAATGCAGGAGCGCCGACTCGTCAGGTTCCTTGACTCCATCAAGGAAAAGGCAGCCGCAATCTATCTGCTCGGCGATATGTTCGACTTCTGGTACGAATATAAGTTCGTGGTGCCTAAGGGATACTCCCGCTTTCTCGGCAAACTGTCGGAGCTCACCGACGGTGGAGTGGAAGTCCACTTCTTTACGGGAAACCACGACATCTGGGCGTACGATTACTTGGAGCAGGAATGTGGCGTGATACTACACAAGAAGCCAATCACAACTGAGCTCTACGGAAAAGTGTTCTACCTCGCTCATGGCGACGGACTTGGGGACAACAATAAGCAGTTCAAGTTCCTTCGGGCATTGTTCCATAGCCCGTTGTGTCAGCGAATGTTCTCGGCGCTTCATCCACGCTGGGGTATGTGGTTCGGACTAAACTGGGCGAAGCATAGCCGACTGACCCACTATCCCGACGCCGACCCACCGTACATGGGCGAGGAGCGCGAGCCCCTGGTTAGGTATTCGCGCCAGTACATCGAGACCCATCCTGAGGTGAACTATTTCGTCTTCGGCCACCGTCATATAGAACTCGAACTGCAACTCAATCGACAATCGTGGCTCTATATCGTCGGCGACTGGATACGGCAGTTCACATACGTTGTCTATGACGGAGAGCACATTTTCCTCGAAGAATACGTCGAGGGAGAGAGCCAGCCATAGAGAGCCGCCACGAACAGAAACCCAACGAACCCCAATAAAAAAACAAGACACCAATGTATAAGAAGACACTCCTCACCATCGCAGCAGCCTTCGCCACCGCAACCACCGCCATGGCACAGGGAGGCATCACCCCCGAAATGCTCAAGCAGATAGAGAAAAACCAGCCTGAGCAGAGCGCCGCACTGAACAACGCCTTGGCAAACATCTCGATAGACGACCTGGCCAAGAACCATAAGAACAGCGGAACAGTAGCGACGCACTTCAGCGTCGAGACCCCAAAACAGAGCATCACAGACCAGAAGCAGAGCGGACGATGCTGGATGTTCAGCGGACTGAACGTGCTTCGCTCGAACTACGCACACCAGCAGGGCGACACCGTCAGCGTCAGCTTCTCGCAAGGCTACCTCTTCTTCTGGGACCAACTGGAGAAGGCGAACCTCTTTCTGCAGGGCGTGATAGACTGCGCAAACAAGCCTATGGACGACACGCGAGTGCGCTTCTTCTTCAAGAACCCCATAAACGACGGAGGCACCTTCTGCGGCGTGGCCGACCTCGCAGAGAAGTACGGACTCGTGCCCTCCGACGTAGTGCTGGAGACCTACTCCGCCGAGAACACAAGCCGAATGTCGCGCCTCGTGGCTTCCAAGCTGCGCGAACAGGGACTCCAGCTCCGTAAGATGGTCAGCGAAAAGGCATCGGCAAAGAAGCTGGAGCAGGAAAAGACAAAGATGCTCGGCGTAATCTATCGGATGCTTGCCATGACGCTTGGCGAGCCCGTCAAGGAATTCACCTACGCATTCCGCAACAAAGACGGCATACAGATAGGCGAGGAACGAACCTACACCCCCCAGAGCTTCTATCAGGAAGTAGTGGGGAAACCGCTAAACGGCACCTTCATCATGGTGATGAACGACCCTCGCAGACCCTACTACAAGACCTACGAAGTGGAATACGACCGCCACACCTACGACGGCCACAACTGGTGCTACCTCAACCTCCCCATGGACGAAATAGAGCAGATGGCTATTGCGGCGCTCAAGGACGGGCGGAAGCTATACTCAAGCTACGACGTGGGCAAACAGCTCGACCGCAAGCGCGGCTACTGCGACCTTAACAACTACGACTACGCCACCCTCTTCTCCACCGACTTCCCCATGACTAAAGCCGAGAGAATAGAGACGTTCGACAGCGGTTCCACCCACGCAATGACGCTCTCCGCCGTAGATATTGACGCCAAGGGACAACCGAAGCGTTGGAAAGTGGAGAATAGTTGGGGCGCCGACTGGGGGCAGCAGGGCAGTCTCATCATGACCGCCGACTGGTTTCGCGAGTATATGTTCCGTCTCGTCGTGGACAAGCAGTACGTCCCAGAGAAGCTCCTCGAAATGGCGAAGCAGAAGCCTACGATGGTGGCCCCAGAGGACCCGCTCTTCCAACCGGAGCTCTAAGCCAGACCTAATCTCGACCCTGCAAGCGCAGAGTTGCAACTTTTCCTCCAAACATTTGCAGGTCTCGATAATTCTTTCTATCTTTGCGGCAAACATTAAAACAGAGCGACGATGAAGGAAGCAATGATTGAGCAGTTGCGCCGCTACTTCGCCACAAAACCCGTGCGAAAGGTGTGGCTCTTCGGTTCGTTCGCCAGAGGTGAGCAGACCGACAGCAGCGACGTGGACTTGCTTGTAGCCTACGACGACGATGCCAAGGTGTCTCTGTTCACCATGGGAGGCATATACATGGATCTTCGCAAGATGCTCGGTAGAGACATCGACCTCGTGGAAGAAGGCCAACTTGAGCCATACGCCGCCGCCACTGCCGAGAGAGACAAACAGCTTATCTATGAGAGAGCAAGCTAAGGACAAGGGACGGCTGGAGCATATAGTGAAGTATGCAACCAACGTTGAGGAGATGACGCGGGGCGTCAACTACGAACAGTTTGAAAACGACAAGGTGTTATACTTTGCCGTTATGAAGAACATTGAGGTTGTCGGCGAGGCTGCCTATATGTTAAGCAAGGAGTTCTTGTTGCTTCACACCGAACTGCCTTGGAATCAAATCATCGGTATGCGTCACATACTTGTGCACGGCTATGCCACGGTTAGTCCGATGAAGCTGTGGAACACCGCTATTGATGACATTCCCGCACTTAAAAAGCAGGTGATGATTTACCTCGAAGAATATTAAACCCGCCTCACAGATTCCGAGGCTTCTCCATACTGATACATCCTAATCTCGACCGTCGTTGAGTCGAGCTGTAACGATTTTTTGTGCATACTACAGTCGCCCTTCATTGCTTCGGCAGTGGGGGCGATTTTTTATTGCGGTGGTGGGGTCGGAGACGCACCGCGGTGGAAGCCAAGACGCACCTCGGTGGGAGTGAAGACGCACGGTGGTGGGAGCCAGCTTCTACGGTGGTGGAAGTTTTGGCGCGCTATAGTGGCTGATATCAACGAGTTAGGTGGAGCGGTTTTATTGCTTTAGTGCGAGAACCTTCAGAGGCGTGCCGCTCATTCTGGATGCCACCACGGGGTAGGTGCTCTCGGCGCATCCGTAAATTATTTTCGTGCGAGAGAGAGCCAACATCTCGGCGAGGGCTGCGCGCATTCCCGCCACTGTCTCGCGACTGTAAGTGCCACTGGGAGGGGTGATTATGGCGGTGCCGAAGCGCGACGACAGCTCTTGCTTGGTGGCGTCATCGTCGGTGGCGAGGAATATCTTTGCCTGCGGGTCGGCAGAGAGTTCGCGCTCGGCTTGGGCAACGAAGAGCGAGAGCGGACTGCGCTGCGTGGCTTGGGTGTGGTCGGTGCGGCGGACGTGGAAACCGATGGTGGTGGTGGCGAAGTCGCGCGTGTACTGTCGCAGCAGCGTCTCCACCTCGTCGGTGGGGCGAAACAGCTTGGCATAGTCGGCGGCGTTCCACCGGCCAAACTCCTGATAACAGCTCATATAGCTGCGACGCCCCGTGGCCCACGCGTTGAAGTCGAACGATTGCTGTTTCAGCGGAGTTACCTCGTAGTCGTCTATTCGTTGCTGAAAGAGCAGCGCCTGCGGCAGTCGGGGCAGCCAGAGATTGTGCTTGCGCGGGTGGTCGTAGAGCATCTTTTGGGCGAGCGACGCGTCTTCCACGGTGAAGCCCTGCTCGCGGATGGGCTTGAACAGGGTGGCGAAGGGCGCTCCGAGCGTCCAGTCGGCTATCCAGACGGTGCGGACGCTCACTCCCGTTTGCTGCATCAGCGCGTAGGCCGACGCTATGGCTCTCATTCTGTTTCCGAGGCCTCCGTTTGGCACGAAGGTCAGTGTTCCGTTGTTGCTCATTGCTTGTTGGGGTTGTTTTCGGTGGGCGTAATCTTTTTTTACTGAAATCCTACGGGCACGCCGCCGCCACTCTTGGTCTCGTCGAGCACGAAGATGCTCTTCAGCGAACCTACGCAGTCGAGTGTGCCGAGGGTGTTGAGTACGAAGTTCTGATAGTCCTTCATGTTCTTAACGTACACCTTGATTATGAAGTCGTAGTCCCCGCTGATGTTGTAGCATTCCGAGATGGAGTCTATTCCGTTGGCGGCCTCTATGAATCGCTCGGCGCACTCTTTGGTCTGCTGCCGCAGGCGGATGCCGCAGAACACTATGACGGGCTTGCCGAGCTTTGCCGCGTCGAGCAGCGCCACGTAGCGCTTGATGTAGCCTTCGCGTTCGAGCCGTCGTTGTCGCTCGAATACTGGCGAGGGCGAGAGATTCACCTGCTGTGCCAGTTCCTTCACCGTCAGGCGGGCGTTGCGTTGCAGTGTGCGCAGTATGCGAAGGTCGATGTCGTCTAATTTCTCTGCCATAGAAGAATATTATTCTGGTAATCGGTCTCTTTTCGGTGCAAAGTTAGGATAATTTTCCGTAATGGCAAAATTTTATCGCCACTTTCGTGCTATCGTCGTAACTTTGCAGCGGTTCTGACGGCCAACGGTCGCCGAACGGCATGTTTTCCACGAAGAAAGAATTTTAAAACAATAGAACTATGGCAGAAAAAAGACTACATTTCGAGACTCTTCAGCTGCACGTCGGACAAGAGCAGGCCGCCCCAGCCACCGACTCACGCGCGGTGCCCATCTATCAGACCGCCTCTTACGTGTTTCACAACGCGCAGCACGCCGCCGACCGATTTGGGTTGCGCGACGCTGGCAACATCTATGGCCGACTGACCAACTCTACTCAAGCCGTCTTCGAGCAGCGAGTGGCAGCGCTGGAAGGGGGCGTGGCCGGACTCGCCCTCGCCTCTGGAGCCGCCGCCGTTACCTACGCGCTGCAGAACATCGTGGGCGCGGGAGACCACATCGTGGCGGCTGACAATCTCTACGGAGGGTCGTACAACCTCATCACCCACACGCTGGCTACGCAAGGCGTCGGCAGCACCATCGTGAAAGTAAACGACTTGGAAGCCCTGCAAAAGGCCATCCGTCCGAACACCAAGGCTATTTATGCCGAGACGTTAGGCAACCCGAACAGCGACGTTCTCGACATAGAAGGCGTGGCCGACGTAGCTCACAAGAACGGTCTGCCGCTGATAGTGGATAACACCTTCGGCACTCCCTATCTCATCCGACCGATAGAGCACGGCGCCGACATCGTGGTGCACTCGGCCACGAAGTTCATTGGAGGCCACGGCTCTTCGCTCGGAGGAGTGATAGTCGATGGCGGCAGCTTCGACTGGACAGCCTATCCCGACCGCTTTCCCACGCTCGCAAAGCCCGACCCCAGCTACCACGGAACGGTGTTCGCCACGGTGGTGGGAGCATCGGCCTACGTCGCTCGCATTCGCGCCGTGCTGCTGCGCGACACCGGAGCCACCATATCTCCGTTCAATGCATTCCTACTGTTGCAAGGTCTTGAGACGCTCAGTCTTCGGGTTGAACGCCACGTAGAGAATGCCTTAAAAGTGGTGGATTTTCTGCAGCATCACCCCAAGGTGTCGCACGTGAATCACCCGTCGCTAACATCTCATCCCGACCATCGGCTCTACGAGAAGTACTACCCGAAAGGGGCAGCCAGCATCTTCACTTTCGAGATAAACGGTGGTCAAGAGGCGGCTTGGCGCTTCATCGACGCGCTAAACATCTTCTCGCTTTTGGCTAACGTCGCCGACGTGAAGAGCCTCGTAATACACCCGTACACCACAACTCATTCCCAACTGTCGGCAGACGAGCTCGCTGCACAGCACATCACTCCCTCCACCGTCCGACTAAGCATCGGCACCGAGCACATAGACGACCTAATAGACGACATCGCACAAGCACTGGAAAGAATTTAGCGCTTCGCGCAGGGAGTTAACGGGAGTTAGCGGGAGTTATGCGCTTCGCGTTGGGAGTTATCGGGAGTTAACTGGGGAGTTATCGGGAGTTAACTGGGGAGTTATCGGGAGTTAACTGGGGAGTTATTGGGAGTTAACGGGGGAGTTATTGGGAGTTAACGGGAGAGTTATCGGGAGTTAACGGGGGAGTTATCGGGAGTTGACGGTAGTTGGCGAGAAAAACTGCCGCAATCAGTAATAAAACCCGCGGTTCTTCGTTATTCAATAATAGAGCGCAAGAGGCCGCGAGCACTACCGCTACGCCACCCACTGACCGCCCTAATGAACATTAAAAACCATAACAGAAAGATGACAAAAATAGCAAAACAGCTGACCGAACTTATCGGAGGCACACCGCTCTTGGAGCTTAACAATTTCTCGGCACGGCGAGGACTCGACACGCCCATCGTGGCAAAGGTGGAGTTCTTCAACCCCGGAGGCAGCGTGAAAGACCGCGTGGCCATGGCTATGGTCGAGGATGCGGAACAACGCGGAGCACTGAAGCCCGGCGCAACCATCATAGAGCCTACGAGCGGAAACACTGGTGTGGGACTGGCTCTGGTAGCAGCCGTCCGTGGCTATCACCTCGTGCTCGTGATGCCCGACACTATGAGCGTGGAGCGACAACGACTGGCGAAAGCCTACGGCGCCGAGGTGGTGCTGACGCCCGGCAGCGAGGGAATGAAAGGCTCGGTAGAGAAGGCAGAGAGTCTGAGGCAGGAGACGCCGGGCAGCGTCATACTGGGACAGTTCTCCAATCCCGCCAATCCTAAGCGACACTACGACACTACGGGCGAAGAGATATGGCGAGACACCGATGGACAAGTCGATGTATTCGTGGCAGGCGTAGGCACGGGGGGAACCGTCTCTGGCGTGGGACGCAGACTGAAGGAGCACAATCCCAATGTGCACATCATCGCCGTAGAACCAGCAACGTCTCCACTGTTGAGTCGCGGCTTTAGCGGCGCGCACAAGATACAGGGCATCGGTGCGAACTTCGTCCCACAGACCTACGATGCCACAGTTGTCGATGAAGTGTTCCCCGTGGACAACGATGCGGCGATACTCGCAGCGCGGCAACTGGCCCAACAGGAGGGTCTTCTCGTCGGCATATCGTCGGGGGCGGCTGCCTTTGCTGCCGCCGAAGTAGCCCGTCGCCCTGAGAATAGGGCCAAGCGCGTGGTATGCTTGCTGCCCGACACTGGCGAGCGTTATCTCTCCACCGTCCTCTATGCCTTCGACGACTATCCGCTCTAAGGCCTACCAGACACAAGAAAGCGTCCACTCCATCACGAGCGGACGCTTTCTTTTTCCTCGCCGTCGAGCGCTTTTGTTGTCGCAAGCCTTCCGGAAGGCTACTTCGTCGCTTCTGATGCCAAATGTTCGTAGTTCTATCTCGCTTCTCTCAAAGCCGAGGATTGCCCTCTCGACAGAGGGTCGTTTAAATTTTGGTGGGAAAAAGTTGCTGTTGTAACGGAAAAGTTGTACCTTTGCCTGCTGAACAATGCGCATCGCCTATCTTATAACAGCTTATACGGACTCGCCACAGTTGGCGAGGCTCATAGAAAGACTGACGTGCGAGGAGGCTTACTTCTTCGTGCACGTGGATTCTCGTAGCGACATCCGCCCTTTCGAGGAGGCCGTGGCAGGGTTGAAGCGCGTAAGATTCACCGAGAGACGCATTGACATGGTGTGGGGGAGTTTCAGACAAGTAGAGTGCCAACTGCTGCTTATGACCGCGGCTATGGAGAGCGGCATCGGTTTCGACTGGCTGTTCTTCACGAGCGCACAAGACTTTCCCATCTGGAGCAACCGCAGAATCGCCGATTACTTGGCTCAGCGAGGAGGACGCGAACTGATAATGGGCATCGACATGACGCGACAAAAGGAGGAGATAAGCAGGCCTTACACGGTGTATTATCCACTGAACAATCACCGATATGTGGGCGGAACGCTTCGGAGCAAGTTTCGTGTTGCGCTGAGGCGAACGCTCTACGCCCTCGGCAAGAGGAAACGACTGACGTTTGAGGCTGACGGACGCACGTGGCGTCTTCACAAGGGTTCCGACTGGTTTGCGTTCACTCCAAGGCTGGCGCGAGTGGTGATGGACGCTTGGGCGAACTGTCCCGAACTGAGGAAATGGTTTCGCACGAGCCGCATTCCATCGGAGACGTTCATCCATACCGTGGTGTTCTCGTCGCCGATGGCAGAGAGTTGCACGCTCGCGACGGGCGACTACACTACGCTTGCCGACCTGACTCCAAACACGTTCATCGACTACGCCACCACGATAAAGGTGATGGACGAAGGCGACGTTGACCGCGTGCTAAGGTCGGGGAAGATGTTTGCTCGCAAGGTGGTTACGGGCAAGAGCGATGCTTTTGTGAGTGCAATCGACGCCGTTCGAGAGCGTAACGACGACGGTAACGACGCCACGCCGCGCTCACCGCTTAATATATATAATAAGGTATAGAATTGGCAACACTGAAAGAGAAAACGGCAAAAGGCCTCTTCTGGGGAGGGATGAACAACACTGCGCTGCAAGTGATAGGGTTGGCCTTCGGCATCATCATGGGCTGGCTTCTCTCGCCGAGCGACTATGGCATGACGGCCGTACTGACGGTTTTCAACGTGATTGCCGTGGAAATGCAGAACAGCGGCTTTAAGAATGCACTCATAAATCAGGAGGCGCCTACGAAGAACGACTATAACAGTGTGTTCTGGTTTAACGTCATCGTTGGGGTTGCCATCTATGGTGTTCTGTTCTTCGCAGCACCCTACATTGCACACTATTACCACGAACCGAAGCTCGTCCCACTTAGCAGATACGTCTTTCTTGGCAACGTTTTTAGTTGCCTCGGAGTAGCGCAGTCTGCATGGCTCACCAAGGAAATGCGCTTTCAACAGATAGCTCAGGCCGGCATCGTGTCGATATTCGCAGCCGACGTCGTGGGCATAGTGCTCGCTTGGTTTGGCTTTGGCTATTGGGCTCTTGCCTCGCAGAGCGTGCTGTTCATCGGCTTCAATACCATTCAACTGTGGCTCTATTCCGACTGGCGTCCCTCGATGCGAATAGACTTCGGCCCCGTTCGTCGTATGTTCCGGTTTGGGGTGAAGATGATGGTTGCGGGCATTTTCAACCAAGTGAACAACCAAATTCTGAACGTGCTGCTTGGAAAGTATTTCACGAAGACCGACGTGGGATACTACAACCAAGCGTACCAGTGGAACTCGAAAGCCTTCGGAACTGTGCGTGGCATGGGTGAAACCGTGGCACAGCCAGTATTGGTGGATGCACAGAACGAGCGCGAGCGCCAACTGCGAATACTGCGGAAGATGATGCGTTTCCTCGCCTTTGTCAGCTTTCCGCTTCTCTTCGGACTCGGACTCGTGGCATACGAGTTCATCGGTCTGTTGCTCCCCGAACGGTGGCTCAACAGTGCTGCTCTGCTGCGTCTGCTGTGCATCGGAGGCGCTGTGATGCCGCTTTCGTCGTTGCTCTATAACCTTATTATCGCACGCGGACGGAGCGACATATATATGTGGTCGAGCATAGCTTTCGCCGTTCTTCAGGTTACGCTCCTCGTGCTGTTGCGGGGCTACGGCATTCGCACGATGGTGATGGCCTACGTCGCCCTCAATGTTGTATGGCTTTTCGTGTGGCATTTCTTCGCGCGCAGGCTCGTGGGCTATCGTTTGCGCCATTTCATCGCCGACATTGCACCGTTTGCGCTCGTTGCAGCCGTCGTGATGGTCGCCACGTGGATGCTCACTCGCACTCTCTCCTCGCCAGCACTTCTGTTGGCTCTTCGCATAGTAATCGCCGCCGCGCTCTACTATGTCGTCTTGCGACTATTGCACGCGAAAATACTCGACGAGTGCGTCGATTTTCTTTCCGACAAGCTCTCGCGGCGAAAGCGAGAGAAGTGATTTTCCCCCATTTCATCGGGGAAAATCCGTTCCATCCACCTTGTTGTTCCATTAAAGTAGTAACGATGTTCCATCATTACCACCGTTTTATCAAACTGTTTCCATCGTGTTAATCCTGACTAAAAATAATGGGAAAAACTTGGCAGAGTGGTGGAAAAAACGTAATTTTGCAGTTGAACCAAAAAGAAAAGATAATGAGAACATTCATCAACGTGGAAGACCTCGGCTCGCTAAGCGCGGCGATGGACGAGGCAAGGGAGATAAAAGAAGACCGTTTCAGGCATCAGCAAATGGGAAAGAACAAGACGCTGCTGATGATTTTCTTCAATAACTCGCTCCGAACACGACTGTCAACGCAGAAGGCCGCCATGAATCTCGGCATGAACGTCATCGTTCTCGACGTCAACGCGGGAGCGTGGAAACTCGAAACCGAGCGCGGAGTGATAATGGACGGCGACAAGTCGGAGCATCTCTTAGAGGCAATCCCCGTCATGGCGAGCTACTGCGACATGATTGGCGTCCGCTCTTTCGCCGGACTGACAGACCGAAACTACGACTATTCGGAGACCGTAATCCGCCAATTCATCGAGTATAGCAACCGGCCCGTCTTTGCGATGGAGTCGGCAACGGTGCACCCGCTACAGGCCTTCGCCGACCTTATCACCATCGAGGAATACAAGGAACGAAAGCGCCCGAAGGTGGTGCTCACGTGGGCTCCCCACTGTCGGGCTTTGCCCCAAGCAGTGCCGAACTCTTTTGCTCAGTGGATGAGAGCCGCCGATGTTGACTTTGTTGTTACTCACCCAGAGGGGTACGAGCTCGACCCGAAGTTCGTCGGAGATGCAACAGTAGAGTACAACCAGATGAAAGCTCTCGAAGACGCTGACTTTGTCTATGCTAAGAACTGGAGCTGCCCAGGCGTAACACGTCCTGAAGACTACGGTAAGATTCTCAGCAAGGATATGTCGTGGACCATCGACGACAAGCACATGGCCGTAACGCGCGACGCCCATTTTATGCACTGTCTGCCCGTGCGCCGTGGACTAATCGTTACCGACGATGTCATCGAAGGGCCGCGGTCGCTCGTCATTCCAGAGGCCGCAAATCGCGAGATTTCCGCTACTGTTGTCATCAAGCGAATGTTGGAGGAACTCCGATGAAATGGGCGTTTTTCGTCGCTTCGGCGGCCTTTCTGCTCACTGCCTGCCACACTCTGACACCCGAAGAGAAGGCGCAGCAGGCCGAACAAGTGCAGACGGCCATAGCCGACCGCCACTTCACGATTGGAGTGCGTTCGGCTTACCCGCGTCGAGGTGGTATGATAAACGTGGGGAACGACTTCTCTCTTGAAGTGCGAGGAGACTCGGTCTTCTCTTATCTTCCCTTCTTCGGACGCGCCTACTACGTGCCTCTCGGAGGTGGGAAAGGACTGCATTTCGATGCAAAAATCATCGATTTCATCGAGAAAAGGGCTAAGAAAGACATGACGCGAGTAGTGTTCATCACCAACAGCGGCGAAGACACTTATCGCTACACTCTCGACATCTACGACAACGGACAGGCTACCATCGACGTGCTTCCCCAAGAGCGCGACCGCATCCACTTCGATGGCGAACTTTTGTTTTAGCAGTAAGAACGAATAAAAACAGTGGCTGCGCGACGATGCTTTCATGGGCAAGTCGCGCAGCCATTGTTGTTAAGCCCTTATGTTTCTTAGGTCATTATGTCTAAGAAATATGTTCTTATGCCGGAAGATTAGAGGGAGGCGATGAAATCGGCCATTTTGGGCTGTTTCTCTGTCGCGCGTTGCCATAGACGGAACTGGTTTTGCGCACGCACAAGATTGTGCTCAGGATACTGAATCTTGTAGTATGTGTCGCCATTGATATAGTCGGCGAGGAACCGAACGCACTGCATGAAGGGGAAGAGGCACGCGGCATAAGGAAGATTCTCGCGCTCGATGGGCGTGAGGAACGCGGCGGCACTCTCGATGTATCCCCGTGCAAATGCCTCGAAGATATCCATGCGGAAGTCCACTTCGTCAATATTCTTGTCGTCTTCCGCCACTGTATTGGCCGCAGTGCGAAGGAAGTCGCCAAAGTCAGAGAATACGAAACTTGGCATCACAGTGTCGAGGTCGATGACACAAAGCACGCGCCCCTGTTCGTCGAACATCATATTGTTTACTTTCGTATCACAGTGGCAGATGCGTTTGGGCAGTTTGCCCTCTCTGTAAAGGCGCTCTGCTTTGCACATCTCATCACTATTTTTCTCGATTTCATCGAGCATACTCTTCACACTTGCCACTCTGCCTGCGGCATCGTCCTTAACGGCGTCGCGCAACTGTTTCATGCGGAATTCCATGTTGTGGAAGTTAGGAATCACCTCTCCAAGTTCGTCGGGGATGTCTGCCAACTTCGCCTCGAAGTCGCCGAACGCCTTTCCTGCGTAGTAAGAATATTCGGGATTGACGGTCTCGAAAGTCTTGGCGTGGTCGATGAAAACCATCACTCGCCAGAACTTGCCCTCGTCGTCTTTGTAATAAGTTTTCCCACTGTCTGTCTCTACGAAGTGCAACACTTTGCGGTCGATGTCGTCCTCGCCAGCCGCTTCCAGTTTGCGGCGTATGTGTCTCGTCACTGCTTCTATGTTGCTTTGAAGCAGCTCGACGTCGGGAAAGATGTCGGTGTTGATGCGCTGCATCACGTAGTCGGGTTCGCCTTCAGTTCCGTTCTTGATGCGAAGCGTGTCGTTGATAAGTCCGTTTCCGAGCGGTTTGATTTCGCTGATAGTGCCCTTGAGATGAAATTTTTGGGCGATTTCATTGAGATTGTTCATTGCTGTTATTCGTTTTTTAGGGTTTGTATTCGATGTTATTCTCGCTGCAAAAATTATTGTCCGCTCTGCTCAAAAAGCAAAGCATCGCTCACTCCTCGCTCCACCTTCCTCGCTCCACACTTAGGGGCACGCCCTAAACTATCGGTAGGCTTATGCCGTTTATCTTTTGATATATATCGAGGGCATAGACGTCTGTCATACCGCTTATGTAGTCTATCACTGCCATTATTCTCGTTTCAAGGTCGGGGGAGTCTATGTCGTATTGGCTGGAGACGCGGTTTATCAGTTGTCGGGAGTAGAAGCGGTCGGGGTTGGTTGCCGCGTCCACCATCTGTTCCATGAGTGTCGCCATTATCTTGTATCCGGAGAGTTCCACGTCGAGTACCGGCTTCGACCGATATATTCGTTTCTTTGAAAGGTCGGCGCAGTGTTTGTATGCCTCGCGTTGTCGGTCGTTGATATGCTTGATGAGCGAGCCTTCGAAGGTGCCAGCGAGAATCTCCTCCTCGTGTTCGAGAAACGTCTTGACGCACTCGTTCTCCAGCTTGCCGATGGTGCACGCCCTGAGGTATTGCACTTGTTCGTTGGGGTCGGTCAGATGCTCTTCTTCTATTCGTTCGGTGATTCTATTTTGCACCGTTTCATCGAAGAAATTCAGCATTAGGCGGCTCGTCTCTTCAAAGGTGAGAATCTTCAGCTTGTGCGCGTCTTCTATGTCCATTATCTCGTAGCAGATGTCGTCGGCTGCCTCGGTGAGATAGACTAACGGGTGGCGTGCATATCTGAGCGGTTCACCCTCGTTCGACTTGCAAAAAACGCCCAATTCATCGGCGATTTTCCGAAAATACTCCTCTTCGGTGCTGAAGAAGCCAAATTTGCCGTGGGTTCCTGCGAGCGACGACGATAATGGGTATTTCACTATTGCAGCGAGCGACGAGTAGGTCATCACGAATCCTCCGCGCCGGCGCCCCTTGAACTGGTGGGTCAGAATGCGGAAGGCGTTGGCGTTTCCCTCGAAGTGAGTGATGTCGTCCCAGAACCGTTGGCTCACCTTGCTGCGGAGGTTCTGCCCGGCTCCCTCGGTGAAGAAGGCCTGCATAGCCTTCTCGCCAGAGTGTCCGAAGGGCGGGTTTCCCATGTCGTGGGCTAAGCAAGCCACGGCCACAATCTGGCCGATTTCTGGAAACAGGGTGTTGGCGAGGTCTGGCTCTCGGCGCATTATTGCCTGCGCCACGTCGTTGCCGAGCGACATTCCCACGCTTGCCACTTCGAGCGAGTGGGTCAGTCGGTTGTGTACAAAGACGGAGCCTGGCAGGGGGAACACCTGCGTCTTGTTTTGCATCCGCCGGAATGGGGCAGAGAATATTAGGCGGTCGTAGTCTCGTTTGAACTCCGTCCGGTCGTCGTGCCGCTCTGGGTGTTTATGCTCTTGCCCAAGCCTTTTGTTAGAGATGAGCTTTCGCCAATCCATTTTCATATCGTTGGCAAAGTTACGTAAAATCATCGAAACGGCAAAGAAAAAGGCATTTTATTTTTTATGACGACGGTAGTGAGATTCAATTTTCGCCCATTTCATCGGGAATTTTCGTGATTTTTCGAGTTTTTGATGGCGATGGGTTTTTAGAGCTTCTTGGGGCGGTTTAGGTTTTGATGGGGAAATGTTTTTTTATAGGGAGAGTAGGTTTTTATAGGGGAGGTAGGTTGTTTAGGGAGAGATGGAGGATTATGGGTCTTGTTGTTATGGTGGAGCTCTTTGGCTATTACGGTTTGTGATTGTGATTTAGGCTAAATCAGAGTGTGGTTTAGCTTAAATCAGGATTTGATTTAGCTTAAATCACAAACTTTCTGTCGTGGTGCTTGGGTTTCCTGATGGTTGTTTTTAAGGGCTTATTTGGTGGAAAAAGAGTGTTTTTGCCTCCGAAAAGATGCTTTTTTGCACTGTTTTGTGAGATTTTTCACCATAAATGGTTGTTATTTCGGAAATTCTGTTTATCTTTGCAGAAAATTGCGCGCATACCTTATAATAGGCGTGCGCATATTTGAGGAAAATGATAAAAGTGAAAGTTGTGAATAAGGGGCACCAGCCTCTTCCAGCCTACGCCACTGCGATGAGCGCGGGAATGGACTTGCGCGCCAATATTGACGAGCCGGTTGTGCTGCTGCCGCTTGAGCGACGACTCATCCCAACAGGACTTCACATCGCCCTGCCAGAGGGCTACGAAGCGCAGGTGCGCCCCCGAAGCGGTTTGGCGCTAAAGAAAGGAATCACTGTTCTGAATTCGCCCGGAACGGTGGACGCCGACTATCGCGGGGAGGTGATGGTGCTTCTCATCAACCTCTCGCAGGAGCCGTTCACGGTGAACGACGGCGAACGCATCGCCCAAATGGTGATAGCGCGCCACGAGCAGGCCGACTTTGAATCGGTGGAGGTGCTCGACGAAACAGAGCGCGGCGAAGGCGGCTACGGGCATACGGGCATTAAGTGATGGCGCTGTAGGATTGAGATTTTGGAACAAAAGGATAGGCTGTAGAGTGGTGAGAGAGAAATGGTTGCGCGGCGCGATGTGGCTGCTGATGCTGCTGACGGGCGTTCCCACGTGGGGGCAGAGCTCGGCTGACTATTGGTTCTTAGAGGCCATGCGGCAGAGGGAGCAGGAGAACAGCACCACGGCTTTCGAGATGCTCCGCTACTGCGCGAAGCTCGACCCGCAGTCGGCTGCCACACAGTTCTACCTTGGGCAATATTACGCACAGATGCGGAACGACTCCGTGGCGATGGAGTGTTTCAAGAAGGCCGCCGAACTGAACCCCGAAAACGACTACTACCAAGAGGTGGTGGCCGAGATGCACGAGGCGAGGCGCGACTACGAGTCGGCTACCGCAGCATACGAGGCTCTCTATGACAAGCATAATGAGAGAGTTGACGTACTGCAACGGTTAGCACAACTCTACCACGATAACGGCGACATGGAAAAGTCGATTGACGCGCTAAACCGCCTGGAAGCGTCGGAAGGCAAGAGCGAGGATTTGACCTACGCGAAGACCGCGATTTACACGGAGATGGGCGATCGGGCGAGTGCCGTGTCGGAGATGAAGAGTCTGGCTGAGCGCTATCCTAACGACCTCGGCTATCGTGTCTCGCTCGCGAGCATGATGTTGCTCGACGACCAAGAGGCGGAGGCAGTGGGAATGCTTGAGGGAGTGTTGCGGGAAGAACCGGATAACAACGCCGCTCGACAGGCACTGCAAGCATACTATGCCGACAAGGGGCAGACGGAGAAGTCGGACTCGCTCGCCATGGCTATACTGACGGGTCGCGAGGCCGACTACGAACAAAAGATACAGTTGCTGCGGCGACTGATTTACGCCAACGAGCGTAGTGGAGGCGACAGTACGCGTATGCTCGCCGTCTTCCATAAGTTGCTCGAACAGCCCAACTGCGAGCAAGAGGTTTCCGAGAGCTATGCCGTATATACAGAACTGAAGAAAATGCCTCAAGACAGCATCGAGGGAGCATGGCAAACAGTATTCGACAGATGGCCAGACAGCGGCGTGGCTGCGGTGAAGCTCATCAGTTACGCGTGGGAACGAGAGGAGGGCGAGCGCGTGATTAGCCTCTGCCAAAAGGCAAGGCAGTATCATCCGGAGGAGTTGGCCTTCTACTATTACCAAGGCATTGCCCTCTCGATAGAGAAGCGCGACGACGAAGCCTTGACAGCGCTACGCAGCGGAGTGAGCATGGCTTCCGAGGCAACCAACACCGAGCTCATGAGCGACTCTTACGCTCTGATGGGCGACCTTCTGCACGAGCAGGGTAAGGCGAAGGAAGCCTTTGCTGCCTACGACTCGTGCTTGGTCTGGAACGAAGAGAACGTCGGCTGCCTTAACAACTACGCTTATTACCTGAGCCTTGAGCGAACCGACTTGGAAAAGGCCGAACGCATGAGCCTTAAGACGGTAAGGAAAGAGCCAGAGAACGCAACATATCTCGACACTTACGCTTGGATACTCTTCGAGCAAGGGAGATACGCGGAGGCGGAGATATACATAGAGCAGGCGGTGAAGCATGACACGGCACACAGTGCGGTAATCACAGAACACGCCGGCGACATAGCAGCCATGAACGGTAAGCTGGAACAGGCATTAGCCTACTGGCAACAAGCCTATACGAAAGCTGACGGCAACAAGTTGCTTGCAAGAAAGATAAAACGAAAGAAATATATAAAGCAATAAAGCATAAAGCAATGAAAGCGAAGAACATCATCCACTGGACATTGATGGGCGCAATGATCCTCACCATGGGAGCGTGCCAAGTTACCAACAAGAAGTCGAAGGCAACGACCGAGACAAAGCCAAAGGTGGTCACTACTACCGATGGTAGGAATCTGCTGAGCCGTGTCAATGACAACGCGCAAAAGGCGAAGTTCATTACATCGAAGCTGAAGTTTACTGTCAACGTCGGCGACCAGAACCTCACCCTTACGGGCAATCTGAAAATGAAGCGCGACGACGTGATTCGTATGCAGCTCATGGCCTTTGGCTTCGTAGAGGCCGGACGCGTAGAGTTCACGAAAGACTACGTTCTCATCATCGACCGCATCAACAAGCAGTATCTCAAGACGCCTTACGAGGCACTTGACTTCATGCGCAACACGGGACTAAACTTCAACTCCATACAGGCACTCTTCTGGGATGAGCTGTTCATGCCAGCAACAACGGCGACAACCACGGACGCCGGCACCTACAGTACCAACATGGAAGAGGAGGACGCCATCATCAGCTACGACCGTGAGAGTATGTCGTATCGCTGGTTGGCCGACAAGACTGACGGCAAAATAAAGATGGCCAACATACTTTACAAGAACAAGTTCCGCGGCAACTCTCAACTCAACTGGGACTACGAGAACTTCAAGACATTCGAGCAGAAGCCTTTCCCCACCACCATGGCCGTTACGCTGACCCTGCCTAAGAAGACCATAAACATAGGAATGGTACTAAGCTACATGGGCAAGGAGACTGATTGGGAGACCCGTACAAAGGTTTCAAATAAGTACAACGAGGTTTCTGCTGACCAGATTCTTCAGCGTTTCATGGCCTTATAGTATATTATATAAATAAGGTATAAAGGCAAACGATGAACGGCTTGAGGCTAATCGCCCTCTCATGCTTGATGCTGACTTTCGTGGCAGAGCCTTGCGCGCAGACTAAACGCAAGGTCTCCGCCCCAAAGCAGCAGACAACGCAGAAGAAGCAAACGGCCAAGACAAAACAGGCGCAGAAGACTCAAGCCAAGCAGACAGCCAAAACCAGCACCAAGGGTAAACAAACTGCCCAAGGCAAGCAGGCTGCACCGACCATCAAGGGACTGAAAAACCAGCAACAGAAGTTGCGTCAAGACATCAAGGCGCAAGAGAAGAAGTTGCAGGCTAACCGCGCCGACGTGAAACAGCGGTTGCAGAACCTAATGATCATAAACACAGAGATCGAGGGTCGCAAGAAGGCACTCGACACTATCCAAACGGGCATCAACGACCTCAGCGCTCAGCTGAAGGTGCTACAGGCACAGCGCGACACACTGGAGAAGGAACTTGCCGAGAGGAAAGACCGTTATCTGAAGTCGATGAAGTACATGCGGCGCAATCACTCCATACAAAACCGCATTATGTTCGTCTTTAGCGCCAAGAACCTAACGCAGATGTATCGGCGTCTGCGCTTCACTCGTGACTATGCCGCCTACCAACGCAACCAAGGCGAAGCGGTGAAGTCGAAGAAGGCTGAGGTGGAAGAGAAGTATGCCAAGATAGCTGAGGCAAAGCAGAAAAGGAGCACGCTTTATGTTCGCGAGCGCCAACAGAAGCAGGCTCTCGAAGGGAAACAGCAGGAACAACAGCAGGTAGTTACGACACTGCAAAAGCAGCAGAAGAACATAGAACAGCTGATAGCTCAGCAGAAGCAGAAGGATCAGCAGCTGAACGCACAGATAGACAAGCTCGTGGCCGAGGAAGCGGCTCGTGCCAAGGCTCGTGCTGAGGCTGAGGCCCGACGCAAGGCCGAGCAGAAGCGCAAGGCCGAAGAAGCGGCTCGCAAGGCAGAGTTGGCTCGCAAGAAAATAGAGGCCGAGCGTGCTGCCCGCGAGAATGAGCGCAAGATAGCAGAGGCGAAGCGTAAGGAGCGCGAGGCGAAAGCCAAGGCCAAGGCAGCCGCTGCCCGTAAGAACGCAGCAGCGAAGGCAGCCGCAGAAAAGGCGGCACGCGAAGCCGAGCGCGAGCGTAAGGCAGCCGAGCATCGAGCCTCGGAAGAGAAGCGCAGGCACAACAAAGAGATAGCCGAGGCTAAGAAGGAGGCCAAGAAAGAGGCGTGGACGTCGAGTTCCGAAGACCGTGCGATGAGCGGAAACTTCGAGAGCAACAAGGGTCGGCTGCCGATGCCCGTGACAGGCTCCTACCAGATTGTGAACCGCTTCGGGCGATACTCCGTGGAAGGGCTCAAGGGCGTCTATCTCGACAATAAGGGAATCGACATCAAGGCACAGTCGGGCGCTCAGGTTCGCAGCGTCTTCGATGGTGAAGTGAGTGCTATATTCACACTCGGAGGACAGGTGGTGGTCATGGTTCGCCACGGCAGTTACATCTCCGTCTATTGCAACCTCCGTTCCGTAAGTGTCAGCCGCGGACAAAGAGTCAGCACCCGTCAGACGCTCGGCTCATTAGGAAGCGACAATATCTTGAAGTTCCAACTGAGAAAAAAGACATCGGCAATCAACCCGCTAAATTGGCTGGGCAGATAGGCCGCCGAACACCGTAATGCCATGGAAGAACAATTCGACATACACCACGAACAGATGACGTCGGCGGAGAAGGAGTTCGAGAACGCCCTCCGCCCACTGCGGTTCTCCGACTTTAGCGGGCAGCAAAAAGTGGTGGAGAATCTTGAAGTGTTCGTCGAAGCCGCCAAATACAGAGGCGAACCGCTCGACCATACGCTGTTGCACGGACCGCCCGGACTGGGCAAGACCACCCTGAGCAACATCATTGCCAACGAGCTTGGCGTAGGCTTCAAAATCACCAGCGGACCGGTGCTCGACAAGCCTGGCGACCTGGCCGGAATACTGACGTCGCTCGAACGCAACGACGTGCTTTTCATTGACGAGATACATAGGCTCTCGCCCGTAGTAGAGGAGTATCTCTATTCCGCCATGGAAGACTATCGCATCGACATAATGATAGACAAGGGTCCGTCGGCGCGATCAATCCAGATAGACCTCAATCCGTTCACGCTCGTAGGAGCAACCACGCGTAGCGGACTGCTCACAGCCCCACTGCGCGCCCGCTTTGGCATCAATATGCACTTGGAGTACTACGACCCGGAGACGCTGATGCGCATACTGAAGCGTTCGGCAAGCATATTGCGAGTGCCGATATCCGACGAGGCGGCCATCGAGATAGCCCGTCGGTCGCGCGGCACGCCCCGTATAGCCAACTCGCTGTTGCGTCGTGTGCGCGACTTCGCACAAGTGAAGGGCAACGGTAGCATCGACATAGACATAGCGCGGATGTCGCTCACAGCACTCAACATTGATCGCTACGGCCTCGACGAGATAGACAACAAGATTCTGCTGACGATTATAGACAAGTTCCGCGGTGGACCGGTGGGCATTTCCACCATCGCTACGGCTATCGGCGAGGATTCGGGCACCGTGGAAGAGGTGTACGAGCCCTTCCTCATTATGGAAGGATTCCTAAAGCGAACGCCGCGCGGACGTGTGGCCACCATGCAAGCCTATGAGCATCTCGGCAGAAATCCGTATCGTGGCACTGGGGGACAGCCGTCGCTTTTCGACTGACCGATAGCAGTGGAATAGTTATCCGTAGATTTGCGTCCCTTTGTGGAATCAAAAAACTCCCGTATTGGCTTTTGTCTTATTCGATGGAGAGACCGTCGAGCAACGCTACATATTTCTCGATGGAATCGGCGATTTCCGACAGTTTTATGTACTCGTCTGCTGTGTGCGAGCGTGCAGAGTCGCCTGGTCCGAGCTTGAGCGACGGCCACCGCATGAGGGCTTGGTCGGAGAGCGTCGGCGAACCGTAGGGCTGCATGCCCATGTCGATGCATCGGCGCACGATGGGGTGGTCGGGAGCTATGCGCGACGAGCCGAGCCTGAAACTGCGGGCTCTCATCTCGCTTGTGGTCTTTTTGTCGATGAAATCGAATAATTCTTCGTTCGTGTATAGCTCGTTGGAGCGCACGTCGATGACGAAATGACACAGGTCGGGCACTACGTTGTGTTGCTTTCCAGCCTCGATGACGGTGGCTTTCATGGTGGTGGGTCCGAGCAGCGCGCTATGGCGCTTGAACTGGTAGTCGCGTATCCAAGTGAGGTCGTTCAGTGCTTCGTAGATGGCGTTGACGCCCTCGTTGCGTGCAGCGTGCCCCGCCCGTCCGTGTGCGTAAGCGTCGATTACCATCAGTCCCTTCTCGGCGATTGCCGGTTGCATTGCCGTTGGTTCGCCCACTATAGCCACGTCAATCTTCGGAAGCAGGGGCAAGGCTCGCTCTATGCCGTCGCGTCCAGAGACTTCTTCCTCGGCGGAGGCAAGATAGACGATGTTGAAAAGTTGCGGTTTCATCGAGAGAATCCTGAATGTTTGCAGCAGGGCGACCAGTCCTCCGCCGCAGTCGTTGCTTCCCAGTCCGTAGAGGCGGTCGCCCTCGACGGTGGGGGTGAAAGGGTCGTGCTGCCACGAGTCTGATGGCTTCACGGTGTCGATGTGCGCATTGAGCAGCAGTGTGGGTCGTTGGCTGTCGTATCCTTCGGCCACCACCCACAGGTTGTTAGCCTCCCGATGCACTTCGGTGGGCAGGTTTTTCTTCAAGAAATCGCCCATTTCATCGGCAGCCTTTGTCTCGTTGCGGCTTGTTGACGGTATGGCGATGAGCCTCTTCAGAAGTTCGGTCGCCTCGGTAGCGTAATTGTTCATCAGGCGCAAAATTACGCATTTTCCTCGTAATAATGTTGTTTTCTGAAAGAAAATGCTTAATTTTGCACTCACTATGTATAGCGAACGTTACGAGGATATGATGCAGGCCCACGGGGTGAAGCCCACTGCCAACCGCCTGCTGGTTGCCGAGGCTCTTGGCCGTTCGGAGCGCCCGATGAGCCTGTCGGAGCTTGAGTCGGCCATGGTGTCTATGGACAAGTCGAGCATTTTTCGTGCGCTGGCACTGTTTCGCGAGCATCATCTGGTGCACGTGATTGAGGACGGCGGCGACGGTGTGCGCTACGAGCTATGCCGCAGCCATCACGACGAGGAGGACGACGACATGCACGCGCACTTCTATTGCGAGCGCTGCCATCGCACGTTCTGTCTCGACTACGCGCCCGTTCCCTCCATCGAGTTGCCATCGGGCTTCGAGATGCGCACGGTGAACTATATGGTGAAGGGCGTCTGCGGCGAGTGCCAGCAACGGGGCTGAGCGATTTTTTCTGCCGAATTGTTTGGCGGTCTCGCTTATTTTTCTTATTTTTGCAGATAATTAGGAAAGAATTCAACAATAGTGGAAGTGAGGACATCGGTCGGACGTGCGAAAAATCTCTGACTATGGAAGGAGCAAACTCGCACGGTGGTGGAAGCCGACTCGCACGGTGGTAGCTTCCGACTCGCACGGTGGTGGAAGTCAGCTTCTACGGTGGTGGAAGTTTTGCACTACGGCAGTGGCTGATTATCAGAATGTTGGAAGAGCCGATTTTCTGCCGCCGTAGGAAATTTCAGCTGTTGCGATGGGAAAAACTTTAAAAAGTAGCGTGCATAAAGAAAATATTACATTGTAACAAGTAAAAAACAGTGCTGGGCAGGGCGAGCTGCCATCGGGCGGGCTTTTGCCGACAGCGCTGACGACAACAGACAAAACCGAGCGTTCTCTTTAGCCACTTAGCTGGGAGACTGCTTACGAAATAGAGAAGATATGCAAAACAACTGTCACTTATCTGTGCTCATCCACGAGCAAGCAAAGGTCTATGGCGACCGCGAGGTGTTGCTGTTTAAGGACTTCGGCGGAACGGAGTGGAAGTCGATGTCGTGGAACCAGCTTTCGAGCCATGTTAAGACGGCGTCGAACGCGCTGCTCAACCTCGGAGTCAAACCGCAGGAGCGCCTTGGCGTGTTCTCGCAAAACTGCTGGCAATACTTAGCTTGCGACTTCGGAGCGTGGGGCGTGCGCGCTGTCACCGTGCCTTTCTACGCGACGAGCAGCGAGCAGCAGATACAGTTTATGATTGACGATGCGCAGATTCGCTTCCTCTTCGTGGGCGAGCAAGAGCAATACGACAAGGCTCACCGCATCTTCGCACTGTGCCCGTCGCTTGAGCGCATCATCGTGTTCGACAAGCGCGTCCGCATCAGCACCCACGACCACAAGGCGCTTTTCTTCGACGACTTCCTGAAGATGGGCGACGGCCTGCCGCGTCAGACCGAGGTGGAGCAGCTGTGGGGCGAGGCTTCGATGGACGACATCGCCAACATTCTCTATACCAGTGGCACGACGGGAAACAGCAAGGGAGTGATTCTCTCCCACAGCCAATACCATGCCGCCTTCGATGCCAACGGCAAGTGCGTACCGGTGACCGAGAACGACCGCGTGCTGAACTTCCTGCCCTTCACCCACGTCTTCGAGAAGGGGTGGGCGCTGCTGTGCCTGACGCTCGGCGCGCGACTGATTGTGAACACCGACCCGCACGAGGTTCAAGACTCGATGCAGCAGACGCATCCCACCTGTATGAGTGCCGTCCCACGCTTCTGGGAGAAGGTGTATCAGGCGGTGATGGAGAAGATAGAGGCGGCAAGCTCGGTGCAACGAAAGGTGATGCTCGGCGCTCTGAAGGTGGGAAAGCGATACAACATCGAGTGCCTGAGCCGTGGCAAACGACCGTCGCTGGCCTTGAAACTGGAGTACGAAGCGGTGAACCGCACCCTTTTCAGCATCATCCGAAAGCAGCTCGGACTGGAGAACGCCCACTTCTTTCCCACTGCCGGCGCTACGGTGTCGCCCGTGGTAGAGGAGTTCATCCACTCTATTGGCATCTTCATGATGGTGGGCTACGGGCTTACGGAGAGTCTCGCCACCGTGTCGTGCGACCACATGGACAAGCCTTTCACCATCGGGTCAGTGGGGCGGCCAATCGACAGCATACAGGTGAAGATAAGCAGCGAGGGCGAAATCATGCTGAAAGGTCCCACCATCACGCGAGGCTACTACAACCGCGACGACCTTACTTCACAGGCCTTCGACGAGGAAGGCTTCTTCCGTACGGGAGATGCCGGATACCTGCGCGACGGTGAACTGTTCCTGACGGAACGCATTAAGGACCTCTTTAAGACGTCGAACGGAAAGTACATCTCTCCACAACTCATCGAATCGAAGATACTCGTCGATAAGTATATCGACCAGATAGCAGTGATAGCCGACGAGCGCAAGTTCGTCAGTGCGCTCATCATCCCAGAGTACAGGCTGCTGGAAAACTACGCCCGCGAAAAGGGCATCCAGTTCGAGTCGCGCGAAGACCTGTGCGCCAACGAGCAGATACACTCTATGATGAAAGAGCGCATCGACACCCTGCAGCAGTCGCTCGCGCAATACGAGCAAATCAAGCGGTTCACCCTGCTTCCCCATCATTTCTCTGTGGAGAGGGGCGAACTGACCAACACGCTGAAGATAAAGCGCCGCGTGCTCAACAAAAACTACGCTGCTGAAATAGAAAAAATGTACGAAGAGCAATGATAACGAGCGACCAACTGAAAGACGTGGTAGAGCGCGCCGACGCACTGCACCGCTACCTCGACATAGACAAGAAGCGCATTGAATACGAAGAGGAAGACTTGCGCACACAGGCTCCCGACTTCTGGGAAGACCGCTCCCGCGCCGAGGAGCAGATGAAGAAAGTGAAGGCGATAAAGCGATGGATCGACGGTTACGACGAAGTGAGAGCCGCGACCGACGAACTGAAACTCGCCTTCGACTTCTATCACGAGGATATGGTGACCGAGGAGGAAGTGGACTCCGACTATAAGCGCGCCATCGACGCCATAGAAGCCCTTGAGCTGAAAAACATGCTGCGCCAGAAGGAAGACCCCATGGACGCCGTACTGAAGATAAACTCCGGAGCCGGCGGCACCGAGAGCCAAGACTGGGCGCAGATGCTAATGCGTATGTATCAGCGATGGGCCGAGGCTCACGGCTACAAGGTGACGATTAGCTCGCTACAGGAAGGCGACGAGGCCGGAATAAAGAGCGTCACCATGGAGATAGAAGGCGGAGAGTACGCCTACGGATATCTGAAGAGCGAAAACGGAGTTCACCGCCTCGTTCGCGTCTCGCCCTTCAACGCGCAGGGCAAGCGAATGACCTCGTTCGCCTCGGTGTTCGTCTCGCCACTCGTCGATGACACCATCGAGGTGTACGTCGATCCCGCCCGCCTCTCGTGGGACACATTCCGCTCCAGCGGAGCCGGCGGACAGAACGTGAACAAGGTGGAGTCGGGCGTTCGCCTGCGCTATCAATACCAAGACCCCGACACGGGCGAGGAGGAAGAAATACTCATCGAGAACACCGAGACGCGCGACCAGCCGAAGAACAAGGCCAAGGCGCTCCTCCTGCTGAAGAGCCAACTCTACGACCGCGCCATGAAGAAACGCATGGAGGCACAGGCCAAGATAGAGGCGGGCAAGAAGAAGATAGAGTGGGGCAGCCAAATCCGAAGCTACGTCTTCGACGACCGCCGCGTGAAAGACCACCGCACCAACTACCAGACTTCCGACGTGGATGGCGTGATGGACGGCAAGATTGACGGCTTCATTAAAGCCTATCTCATGGAATTTCCCGTCAACGATGCAGAGTAACTAATTTGAAATATCGACAAAACAAAATACGAACAAGGAAACAATGAGCGAAAAAGGTAAGTCTCGCAAGGCACTGCGCGAGCAGAAACAAGAAAAGCAGGCCAAGACAGTCATCAACTGGATTTTCGGTGTACTCATACTGTTGGCCATAATCTATATGATTTGGGCCACGGTGTCACTTAGATAAGATGCTCGAAATAGAGAGGAAGTTTCTCGTCAGTGGCGACGACTACAAACGGGAGGCATACGCCAGCGACCGCATAAAGCAGGGATACATCTGCAGCGGCCACGGGCACACTGTCAGGGTGCGCATTCGTGGCGACAAGGGATACCTCACCATAAAAGGGCCGTCGAAGAACGGAGGGATGACGCGCTTCGAGTTCGAGAAAGAGATAACGCTCGACGAGGCACGGCAACTGTTCGAGCTCTGCGAGCCTGGTGTGATAGACAAGACACGCTACCTCGTAAAGTCAGGCAAGCACACGTTCGAGGTTGACGAGTTCTATGGCGACAACGAAGGTCTCGTGATGGCCGAGGTGGAGCTCGGTAGTGAGGACGAGGCTTACTCGAAGCCCCACTTCATAGGCAGGGAGGTAACTGGGGACAGCCGCTTCTACAATAGCCACCTTCGCAAGCTCCCATTCATCGTTTGGCGCGGAACTTTGCCAGAATGGTCACCCCAAGAAGAGCGCCTAACGTGACGCCGACGGTGTTGGCAAGAAAGTCCATCCAGTCGCCGTCGCGCCGCCCATTAGTGCAGTATTCCTGCAATATCTCTATCACTCCACTCATAATCACTGGCATCAGCCACGCTCCTACGAAGAGCCGACGCCAGTGAGCCTTCGTGTGCGCTCTCCAGTATTCCAGCCATATCATCGAGCACGTGCCGCCATACATCACGAGGTGGGTCCACTTGTCTATCAGCGGCACCAACTCCAACTTTGTGTGTGGAGGCGTGAAAAAAGAGAGGTACCAAACCAAGGCTACGCAGACCAGTGAAAGCGGGTATTTCCTTACTTTTTGAAGCAAATAATTCATCATAACTTACATTTTGTCGGCAAAGTTAGCTCTTTTTGCGAAATAATCACTAACTTTGCACCGTTTTTTAAGGTAAGTTTATGGAAAGAGCCAATTTCGGAAGCAAACTCGGAGTGATTCTTGCCACGGCGGGCTCGGCTGTGGGCCTTGGCAATGTGTGGCGCTTCCCCTACATGGCAGGCGAGAATGGCGGCGCGGCCTTTATCCTTATTTATATAGGGTGTGTGCTGCTACTTGGGCTGCCTTGCATGATTAGCGAATTCATTATCGGACGCCACTCGCAGGCAAACACGGCGCGAGCATACCGCTCGCTCGCAAATGGCACCCCGTGGGCCGTGGTCGGATACCTTGGAGTGCTGACGGGATTTCTGATTACGGGCTACTATGCCGTGGTGTCGGGATGGTGCGCCCAGTATGTCTATGCCTCGCTATTGGGGCATCTGCATGGCGGAAGCCCGGAGTTCTTCGCCGACTATTTCAAGGCGTTCGAGCAAAATCCCACGAAGCCAATCCTTTGGACGGTGGTGCTTTTCGGCATCACCCACTTCGTGATAGCCCACGGAGTGCGCGACGGAATAGAACGCGCCTCCAAGGTGATGATGCCCACACTATTCATCCTCTTGCTTGTCATCGTCGGAGCCTCGTGCATGCTCCCCAATGCGGCGCAAGGCGTAGAGTTCTTGTTCAAGCCAGATTTCTCGAAAGTGAACAGTGGCGTCTTCCTTGGCGCCCTCGGACAAGCGTTCTATTCGCTCAGCATCGCCATGGGTTGTCTCTGCACCTACGCCTCTTACTTCAGTCGCCAAACTAATCTCACGCAGTCGGCTCTGCAGGTGGGAATCATCGACTCCATCGTTGCTATCCTGGCCGGACTGATGATTTTCCCCGCGGCATTCTCGGTGGGCGTAAGTCCCGACAGCGGTCCGTCGCTCATATTCATCACCCTTCCCAATGTCTTCAGTCAGGCTTTCGCCGGCTGGCCAGTGGTGGGCTATGTGGTTTCGTTGCTCTTTTATGCGCTGCTCACCCTTGCTGCGCTCACGTCGCTCATATCGCTCCACGAGGTCAGTACCGCCTTTTTCAGCGAGGAACTTCATATTACGCGTCGCCGCGCAGCGTGGATAGTAACCATCAGTTGCTGCATCATCGGGTCGCTCTGCTCTCTTTCGCTTGGCAAGTGGGACGGGTTGCAACTCTTCGGAATGCCCCTTTTCGAGATTTTCGACTTCGTTACAGGTCAGATAATGTTGCCCATCGGCGGTTTCCTCACCTGCCTCTTCGTCGGTTGGTATCTCCCTCACAAGTTGGTTCGCGACGAGTTCACAAACTGGGGCACGCTCCGTGGTCGTTTCTTCCACGTCTATCTCGTCTGCGTGAAATACGTGTGCCCTCTCTGTATTCTCCTGATTTTCCTCCACCAGTTCGGCGTAATATAGTTCATCAAGTTTGTAAAGTAAAGAAATCATGGGCGCACAGCGTGTGAATTTTGGCAGCAAGATAGGCATTGTGCTCGCTACGGCGGGGTCGGCGGTAGGACTGGGGAACATCTGGCGTTTCCCCTTCATGACCGGACAAAATGGCGGGGCAGCCTTTATACTTATATATATATTGTTCGTGGTTCTGCTCGGAATACCGGGCATGGTGTGCGAGTTTGTCGTCGGGCGACACTCGGCGTCGAACGCAGCGAGAGCCTACCGAAAACTTTCGGGCCGCGAACCTTGGAACATCGCAGGGTGCATCGGCTATATGGGCGTCATCACGGGAACCATCATCCTCGGCTTCTATGCCGTAGTCGCAGGATGGTGCATGCAGTATCTGTGCGTCTCGGTAGGCGGACAGATTCAGGGAGACAGTCAGGCCGTAGCCGCCTATTTCGCCGACTTTTCGGGCAATGCGTGGAAGCCGGCACTATGGGCGGTGTTCTTCATTCTGATAACCCATTGGGTAGTGGTCCGTGGAGTGCAGCGCGGCATAGAGCGGGCGTCGAAGATAATGATGCCCGTGCTGTTTGTCATTCTCTTGGTGATTGTGGTGGCTTCGTGCATGCTGCCTAATGCCATCGAGGGAATTCGCTTTCTCTTCCATCCCGACTTCTCGAAGGTTACGAGCCAGACGCTTCTCGGAGCCATGGGGCAGGCCTTCTTCTCGCTATCACTCGGCACGTGCTGTCTTTGCACCTATGCTTCCTACTTCAGCCGCGATACCAACCTGCTGAAATCGGCCACGCAGATAGCTATCGTCGATACTCTCATCGCCATACTTGCGGGGTTGATGATTTTTCCCGCCGCCTTCTCTGTGGGAGTCAGCCCCGATAGTGGTCCCTCTCTAATATTCATCACTCTGCCAAGCGTCTTCAGTCAAGCCTTTGCCGATATGCCTATTGTAGGTTACGTTGTCTCGGTGCTCTTCTATGCGCTCCTCGCTTTGGCCGCCCTCACGTCAACCATCTCTATGCACGAGATAGGCACGGCTTTCGCTCACGAGGAGTTTGGCCTTAGTCGAAATCGCGCGGCGTGGTGCGTAACTGTGGTCTGTTCGCTGATTGCTGTCCTCTGTTCGCTTTCCGTCGGAGGGCACGAGGGACTGCAATGGTTCGGTCGTTCGATGCTCGACTTCTGCGACTTCCTCACCGGCCAGATACTCCTTCCTCTCGGTGGCTTGCTCACTTGCATCTTCGTCGGATGGTATGTGCCTCGTCAGATTGTCGGCAGCGAGTTCACCAACGACGGGTCGCTCTTCCGTGGTTCCACGGTGGTGTTCAAGGTGTGGCTCTGGCTTGTTCGCATAGTCTGTCCGTCGCTCATTTTGCTTATCTTCCTGAACCAATTTGGGCTGATTTAGCGTCCATTTTTTACCAAAAGGACATTTTTAGAGTTTTTTTTGCTAAATATTCCGAGAAAAGATGTAAATTTGCAACTTGTTATGGAAGAGTCCTATCAAAAGACCATCGACATAGACAAAGTGTTGCGCAGTAAAATGGGCGACAAGGCAAGCCGAGTGCCCCGACCAATTGTCAACTGGCTAAAGAAGACCGTCCACGAGGACCAGGTGAACAAGTTTCTGTGGGAAAGCAGAAACCTCACCGGAACAGAGTGGCTCACCGAGTGCGTGAAGTACTTGCAGATGACCCTCGTGCTGAAAGGCGAGGATAATCTGCCGAAGAAAGACGACGGGCGGCTCTACACTTTCGTGAGCAATCATCCACTTGGCGGTGCTGACGGAGTGGCCCTCGGTTCCATCATCGGACAACGATACGACAGCCGATTCCGATACCTCGTAAACGACTTGCTGATGAATCTGCCAGGCCTCGCTCCACTCTGCATCCCTATTAACAAGACGGGCAAACAGAGCCGCAACTTCCCAGCCATGGTGGAAGCAGGATTCCAGAGCGACTATCACATGCTCATGTATCCCGCCGGACTCTGCTCGCGACGCATCAATGGAGAGATACACGACTTGCCGTGGTCGAAGACTTTCATCTCGAAAAGCGTGGAGTATCAGCGCGATGTGGTGCCTATCCACTTCAGCGGACAAAACTCCAACTTCTTCTATCGTCTGGCAAACATCTGCAAGACGCTCAAGATAAAGTTCAACATCGCAATGCTCTTCCTCGTCGATGAAATGTACAAGAACGTAGGGAAGACGTTCACAGTAACCTTCGGAAAGCCTATACCCTGGCAGACTTTCGACAAGAGCAAAAAGCCGGCAGAATGGGCGCTATGGGTGGAAGACCAAGTCTATCAGTTGCCCAAACAAGTCAGTTGAACGAAGAAACACCATAAAGCCATTAGCGCACCCCCAAGATAACAACAACAATGCAAGAAGAACCAATCATAGCGCCCGTCAGCAAAGACCTGCTGCTAAAGGAACTCACGCCCGACCACGAGTTGCGCTCTACCAACAAGAGCCACAACAAAATCTTCGTCGTGACGGCAAAGCAAGCGCCAAACACGATGCGAGAAATCGGCAGACTTCGCGAGGAAGCCTTCCGCACTGCCGGTGGAGGAACGGGAAAAGAGTGCGACATCGACGAGTTCGACACCATGGACAACCCCTGTCGGCAACTCATCGTATGGAATCCCGAAGCACAAGAAATCATCGGAGGCTACCGCTATCTCCTCGGAAAAGACTGGCAATACGACGCAAACGGACAGCCCATACTCGCCACAAGCCACATGTTCCGATTCTCGGAGAAGTTCATACGCGACTACGCACCCTACACCGTAGAGCTCGGACGCTCGTTCGTCTCACTTGCATACCAAAACGTGCGGCGCGACCCAAAAAGCATCTTCGCCCTCGACAACCTCTGGGACGGACTCGGAGCGCTCACCGTAAACCACCCCGAACTGAAATACTTCTTCGGCAAGGTAACGATGTATCCATCATACATCCGCCGGGGACGCGACATGATACTCTATTTCCTCAAGAAGCATTTCGACGACAAGGAACACCTGATAGAGCCCATGAAACCCCTGAAGATAGAAACCTCCGAGGATGAACTGAAGGCACTCTTCTGCAAGGAAACATTCAAGGACGACTATAAAATCTTGAACGCCGAAATAAGGAAGCTCGGCTACAACATCCCCCCGCTTGTCAACGCCTACATGGGATTGAGTCCTACTATGAAGCTCTTCGGAACAGCCATCAACTACGGTTTCGGCGACGTCGAAGAGACGGGCATACTCATCGCTATCAACGAGATACTCGAAGAGAAGCGCGTTCGGCACATCGACTCATACGTGCGCGAGCACCCAGAAGCCATGAAAATCACGTCGGGCGCCAATAAAGTAATCTTCAAGGAAAAGCCGTAGCCCGCAGCAACCACAGGCGCAATTCCCCTTTAGGCAGGCTTAACAAGACAAGCAACATCGCCGCGCATCCCACCGCGCCCCCCTTTGCCAGTCTTGTTAAGCCTGCCTAATTTAATATATCGAAAGTCCCGAAAGCGACAGACTTTCGGGACTTTGTTTATACTAATTCGTGGCGTAAGATATAGGCTAACGTAGTGAAATCCACTTTTAATCATAAACCGAGAAACAAGCATCGGATGACGAAATCTTTATGCGCAGGCAAAATAAACTCCCCGTACCATAAAGACAAGCGTTTCCATCTGCTATTTGTCGAGCGACGACTTGCCGCGATAGCTCAGAGGGTCGGCTATCAGAGCGGCGGGCAACAGGCGACAGCCCTCGAACGCATTGCGCCCAATGGCAACCACCGACTTCGGTATGTTGATGCGCGACAGCTCCGGGCAACCCACAAACGCCCAGGCACCTATCACCTGCACCGAGTCTCCGAGCACCACCGTCTCCAAGTACTTCGCACCAGCAAAGGCGCTGCCATGAATTACGCGCACCGATGGAGGCACCTCATAAGTGGTGTTGCCACTGCCTTCCGCGTAGTGTATTAAGTCGGTGATACCCTTGTTGAACAACACTCCTCCCACCGAGCAATAGTTATCGTTTGCACCGTCAACGTCGAAGCGCTCCACGTTGGAAGCCATCCCGTCAAAAGCGCCGTCTTCTATCGTCGCCACCGTGCGCGGGATGTAAATCGACACTGCCTCGCTCGTGCAATGCCAGAAGGCGTGCCACTTGATGGTCTTCACAGGCAACAGCCGCCCCTGATGCACCACCGAGTCGGCTATGATAATCTCGTCGGGCAGTTCCGCCGCTCCCTGCGACGCCAGCTCTGCCCAGTCCTTGTAACAAGTGTACTTCAGTCCGTGCGCCACCGCCTCGTTCACCGCCAAGTCGCCTTCGTCTTTCATGCTGATGCCGCCCTTGCCTATTTGCACCATGCGGCGAGTCTCCTTCAGTTGTCGGCTCAGCGAGTCGGCAGTAGCCGACAGTCGGCTCATCTTCAGGTTTTGCCCATGCGTCAGAAGCACGAAGGCCAATGCCACCACCGCCGCCACTCCGAGCGCCGTCCACCAGTAAGGCAGCCTCTGTCGGCGACGCAAAGCCCTTCCCACGGCCTCCGCCGTCTCGTAGCGCCGCCCCTCCTCCGCCATGCAACGGTTGACCACAGGCCTATAGAGTCGCGGCAACTGAAGGTCGCGCAGCACGCAGCCAAGCGAATAGATGTCGTTGCGAACGTCGGTCTGCCACTGTTCCATCTGCTCCGGAGAAAGGTAGCCTTCCGTTCCCGCCGGCTGTTTCAGTATGGCATGACTATCGGTGTCCGACAGTCCGAAGTCTATCAGTTTCACGTTCTGCCCGCTTCGGGTCACCATGATGTTCTCAGGATTCAGGTCGCGATGCACCGTCTGCGCCCCATGCACATACTTCAGGGCCTCCACCAGTTGGTAGGCAATGCGCAGCCTCTCGCCCGTGGAGTGTTCCTGCGAGAGCCATTCGCGCAGCGTCTGACCGTCCACCCATTCCATGACGATGCACCTGCCCAGCCCCGGCACCTCCTCCCAAGAGTAGGCCTCAGCGATGTTTTGGTGTTGAAGTTCGATGAGAATGTCGAACTCCTTGTCAAGAAGTTGGTTGTAGAGTTGTTGGTCGCGATATTGAGGTTTCAGCCCTTTCAGCAGGAACCACCGCCCATAGCGTTTCGCCTTTACGAGCAAGTTGAACCCTTCCGAGGCGACGGGCATCAGCTCCGAGAACTGTTTCTCCGAGTTCGTATCATTCGGGTTCAAGAAGAAAGAACTGCTCATTGCGGGGTGTCAGTATGGCTTTCAGTCCGCAAAGTTACCAATTTTTCTCCTAACCTCCAACCTTTTTCCTTAGTTTTTCGGTTTTTCTTTTTTGTAGGACTCGCAAAACATTCGCTTTTCGTCCATTTCTTTAAGTTATTCGGACGCGGGAAAACATTTTTCACTCTTTTCTTTCTCAATCCGAAAAATCTTCGTAACTTTGCCGAATGGTTATGGTGAAAGGCAAAGGCCATCGGCAGAAAAAAGAAAGGAAACAGAAGGTTATGCCCGTAAACACTATAAGACTGACAGACTTTTTAAAGAGAAACATCGACAAGAGCATCGCGCAGGTTTACGACGAGGCCGCGCTCAACGACGACGGCTCACTGCTGCCGTTCAACGACCAAGCCGCCCTCGTAACCCACTATGCCCAACTTCGCGACGATGCCGAATACGCGAGATGCTACGAGCGCGCCGTGCCAGTGCTGAACTCGTGGTATCAATGGATTGACGAGAACAGAAGGAAGGCAGAGGCAGCGGCGGGCGATTTCGTGAGAGAAAACGCCGATGCCTTTCAGACTTATCTATTCAACGACCTCTTCGATGTCCCCTTTCCTGCGCCGCAAAACCCGCGTTTCACCTTCATCGACCTCTTTGCCGGAATAGGTGGTTTCCGCATCGCCATGCAGAATCTCGGCGGCAAATGCGTCTATTCGTCGGAGTGGGACGAGCAGGCGCAGAAGACTTATCTTGCCAACTACGGCGAGGTTCCATTCGGCGACATCACGAAAGAGTACACAAAGAGTTTCATCCCCGACAACTTCGACATCCTTTGTGCCGGATTTCCATGCCAAGCCTTCTCGCTTGCCGGCAAGAGGCGAGGGTTCAACGAGGCGCGTGGCACGCTCTTCTTCGACGTGGCGGAGATTCTTCGCAGGAAGCAACCAAAGGGAATCTTCCTCGAAAACGTGAAGGGACTGAAGATACACGACCGCGGACGCACCTTCGAGGTTATCAAGAACACCCTCGAAGAGGTGGGCTACGTCATCGCCGACGACCCCTGGATTGTCAATGCTATGGACTTCGGAGTACCGCAACACCGTGAGCGAGTCTATATCATCGGAATACGTGCCGACATCGCTGCGAGACTCGGCATCACCAAGGAAGCCATACAGCGCAGTCGCCCTAACCCCACCGACCAATCGAAGCGCTTCCGCGACGTGAAGGAGGAAAAGGAAGTGAGCGTCAAGTATTATCTCTCCACTCAATACATCGAAACGCTGAGACGCCACAAGGCTCGCCACGAGGCGCGAGGCAACGGCTTCGGCTACAAGATAATCAGCGACGACGAAGTCTCCAACGCTATCGTGGTCGGAGGAATGGGGCGCGAGTGCAATCTTGTCATAGACGACCGACTCACCGACTTCACTCCCATCACGCGAATAAAGGGAGAGGTAAACCGAGAGGGCATACGCCGAATGACTCCGCGCGAGTGGGCGAGGCTGCAGGGATATCCCGACACATTCAAAATCATCGTCGCCGATGCGTCTGCCTACAAGCAGTTCGGAAACTCCGTAGCCGTGCCGGCAATACAGGCCACGGCCAACATATTGTTGAACTTCTTGGAAATCAATCACAATGAACCTTAACGGAAACAAAGGCGAATGGAGCGAAATCTACGTCTTGCTGCGCCTATTGGAAACAGGCCGCCTCGACGTGGCCGACGAACAGCTAAGGGCGGTGCCCGACGAATTCTACAAGATTCTTGAGATAATCCGAAAGGAAACCGCAACCACAAACTACTACATCAGGGAAGCCGACACGGTGAAAATCAGCGTTCGCAACGACGCTACCGGCCAGTCAGAGCAGTTCGTCTTTCCAATAAGCGTGTTCGCAGAGAGAGCCAACCAGCTGTTGCAGCTGATAAAAGGCGCAAAGGGACGAGCCTTCACCCTCCCACAGATGACCGAATTCCTTCGGGAAATCAGCGTCGCTTCGATAAAGGAAGCCGGACACAACCGCGACATCACCATCACAATAGAGGACTTCCGAACGGGAATGCCGCAGACTCTTGGCTTTAGCATCAAGTCGTTGCTCGGCAGCGACTCCACCCTGTTCAATGCTGGTCCTGGAACAAACTTCATCTACGAAGCAGTGGTGCCGAGGGGAACAGTCATCGACTGCGATGCCTTCAACCGCGAGACCTATCCCGCACGAGGGCGAATAGGCGCACGCATCAAGGCTCTCGTCGCTCGCTATGGCGCAAGCATGGAGTTTCGGGGAACGCAGTCGGATTGCCTCTATCAGAACCTGAAAGCCATCGACGGCGATATGCCGACCATCTTGGCACACCTGCTGCTCATAAAGTCAACCGAAGACTTCACCGACCTGAAGCGCTGCACCGAGGAACTGGCACGCCGAAACCCATTGCGATTCGCCATGGAGACCCACGGGAACATCTATGAATACAAGGTGAAGCGATTCCTGCAAGACTGCGCACAAGGGATGACGCCCGAAAAACCGTGGCTCGGCATCTACGACTCCACAGGCGGGCAAATCATCGTGAAAGACGACGGAGCCATCGTCTGCTACCACATCTATGAGCTAAACCGATTTCGGGAGTTCCTCTATCGTTCCACCAAGTTCGAGAGTGCCTCCACCAGCGAGGACGAGCAGCATCCAGGGCATCCACGTGCCAACGCCGCGAAGAAATTCTTCTACGGTTGGCTTTACGAGGAGGACGGACGCTACTTTCTGAAAATCAACCTGCAAGTGCGCTCGAAGTAACACCACCGCAACAAGCCGCTCCCACCACCGTAATGAGCCGTCATTACAGTGGTGGGAGTTTTTTGTTGTAGTCGTGGCAAAGCCTGCCCACCGCAGTCTTAATGTTGTGATTTAGGCTGAAGCAGGGGGTGATTTAAGCTGAATCAGGATGTGATTTAGGCTGAAGCAGGATTTTCTGGCGCGGTGGGCGGGGATTATTTTCGGCGTGGGTGCTGACGCCAAATGGGGTAGGAGAGGACGAGGGCGGTGAAGTCGGCCTTGGTGCGATGGGCGAAGACTTCGGCACCTACCTGCAGATGTCCGAGACGGGACAGCGTGTAGCGCAGGCCAATGCTCTCGTAGTAAGGTTGCTCTATCACCCTTGCACTGACACCCATCTCGCGGTAGAGATACCATCCGAGGGAGAGAGCCACGGAGAGGTTTCCGTAGTAGGCTTGGTGCTTCAGGGCGATGCCTACGGACCAGGGCGAGTGTGGCACGTCGGAGCCATCGGCCTCGTCCATCTGTCTGACGTGGTCGGCGTAGGAGCCGTAGTATAGGTCGAGTCCGAGCCCAGTAGCCCAGCGTCGGGCGTAGCGGTAGGTGAGGTCGGCTCTCAAGGCGTATGCGGTGTAGAAGGTGAAGTGGTCGGTGCGATAGTCGGGCGAGGTGCTTGGCGTTCCGAATTGCGTTCGCTGCCAGTCTTCGAGGAGGGTCTTTCCGCCGATGTTCACGGCGAGGTTGGCGCTCCATCCGCGTTGTGTGCCGGTGGTGGGGCTGATGGTGGAGTCTTTGGGGGCGGCGCTCTTCAGTCGGTCGCGCGAATATCCTGGAAACCAAACGAGGGCGAGGCTTGGGCCCAGCACGTTGGCTCCCTTGTTTGGCCGCGCCAGTGCTCCGTTGCTGTGGTGATAGTAGTCGAGTCCGAGGCGCAGGGCGTAGTCGTCGGTCAGTTGGTAGGCAATGTTCAGGGCGAGGTCGAGATAGATGTTCAGGTGGGAGCCTATGAGCTCGTTGTCTATGTCGTCTTTATTATTATATATAAGGTGTGAGTAGCCGATGCCCGTGGCCATGGAGTATTCAGCGCTCCAGCGTCGGGTTCGCACTATGGGGCGAGCGAACCTCAAGTATAGGCTCCATGTGTCGCCGAGGTGGGAGTCGTAGTTGACTTCTTCGGCCAGTCCCCAGTCGGGGCTTGGGTCTCGGTGCATTCTCACGCGGGAGTTGTCGCAGTAGCGCAGTCCTACGGCGAGCGTCGGATAGTTGTAGTCGCGGTCGAAGAGGCTGCTGTCTTGTGGCAGTGGCGAGTAGAGCATCTCGGCTCCGAGGGAGAAGGTCTGTTGTTTCTTCAGCCATTGCTCGGTGTAGCTGTCGAGGGCGAGCTCGGTGCCTGGGTTGGCGTAGATGGCTGCTCCCCACCGCGACTGTGCGTTGGCGGCGAGGGCGGCGAGTGTGGCCACTATTATGAGCAATTGCTTTTTCATCGCTTGCAAAAATACAAAATTATCGTAAGAATGTGCTCTTGTTCGCGATTTTTTTGTACTTTTGCAGTCGATGTTGTTCACAATGAAGCGGAGCGTTAGATTTATCGTGCTGCTTGCGCTGATGCTTTTCTGCGCGTGCGCAAGTGTGTTGGCCGAGGTAACTGTGCCTGAGGCCAAGCAGACGGGTCTCGAAATGGTATATATCAATACCGATGGCGGGGCGCTGCCTACGTGCGACGTCGTCTCTGCGCCTGCGGGCTTTTCGGGGCGGTCGGTGAACAACTGCACGCAAGTGTCGGGACAAATCATCATCAACGAGCGGCTGATACGCGGGATGAAGATGCAGATTACGGGCGACGCTCTGGCGCTGAACGACAAGAAGCCGCTGCTGCTGACGTTTGCGGAGCCGCAAGACTTGCTGCTCGAAGGGAAGGCGCACGCCGACACGGAGTGGCTGCTGACCTACGACGAGACTCCTCTTAGGACGGTGATTGGGCTGAAGATGAGCGAGCTGGTGGGAATGCCGTGGACGTCGGGCTACCGACAGGTGAACCTCGTGGTGAACGGCGACTATTGGGGCGTCTATCTGCTGATGGAGACGGAGAAGCGCTCTGCCACGCGCGAGGCTACCGACGACGACGGATTGATAATAGACCACGACCTGTACTGGTGGAACCAGAAGCAGGTGATGATGAGCTACAATGGCTGCGAATATACGCCCGTCTTTCCCTCGGTGCTCAGCGACTCCATGATGGAAGTGGGTCGCCGCCTCGTTGACACGCTGGAGACATCGATATCGAACGGCACTTACGACCGCGTGATAGAGACGACGTCGTTCGCTCGGTGGCTGTTGGCACACGAGTTGCTCGGCACGTCGGGCGGCAGACCAAAGATTTATTTCAAGCGCAAGAACAACGAGGCAAAGCTGGAGATGGGCTCTCTGAGGGGCTTCGAGCATATCATGCAGGCCGACGACGCTTGGTCGGGACTTCACAAGGACATCTATCACTTCAACCTGCTGTTCAACGGCAACAATAAGCGTTTCCTGAAGACATTCTGCTCGATGTGGCACGCCGAGGGCGCGGCTCTGTGCGACTCTCTCGACGCTTGGCTCGCTGAGTTTGCGGAGAGCGACGAGGCTGCCGTGCTGGAGAAGGCTTATCGCCTGGACGCGGAGCAGTGGGGACGGCAGAAGCAGAGCGTGCCCGCGCTGACAACGAAGGCGAGGGAGTGGTTTGCCCACCGTCGCGAATGGCTCGACCAAAACATTGGCGACCCTTATGCCTACGACGACTTAGGGACGGTGGAACAGCTTGGCCTGCCCGTGGTTACGATTGAGACCGTGGGCGGCGAGGAGCCTACGTGCGACTACGAGGAGCAGCCGTCGGGCATGGCCATAAAGAATCGCACCGCTGCTCGCGGACGAATGCGCATAGTGGAGGGCGGACAGACCATCTACGACAGTGGCGACTACGAGGATGACCGCAGCGGACTGACGTTCAAGATTCGCGGCAACTCCACGGCGTGGCTCTCGAAGAAGCCCTATAAACTGAAACTGCAACAGAAGGCGGACCTGATAGGGCTCATCGACGGAGCCGACGAAAACAGGTCGCCGCTCTATCTGCCTACCACGGTGTCGGCACTGAACGAGGATAAAGACTGGATAATGCTAAAGATGAAGGACAACTTCATCAACACGCCGCTCGGACTGATGGTCAACGATGGCGTGGGACTGCAATGGACGCCGCGCTGCCGCTTTGTCAACCTGATGATAAACGGCGAGTATCGCGGGCTCTATTGCCTGATAGAGTCGGTGAAGCGAAGCAGGGGCAGGCTCAATGTCGATTACGACGGCTTCATCGTGGAAGACGACATATTCTGGTGGAACGAACCCACCTATTTCAAAGCGAACGACGGCAACCACTACACCTTCACGTTCCCCGATGCCGACGAGGTGTCAACGGAGCAGAAGGAGTATGCCCGCCGTTGCATCAACGAGTTAGACAAGTCGATAGACGACGGCACCTACGACCAAGTGGCCGACTTGGAGTCTCTTGTGGCGTGGCTGCTTGCGCACGACATCCTTGGCTCCTCGGACCCGTTTGGCTCCAACATCTTCATTACGAAAAAGGACTCCAAGGAGTCGTCGAAGCTGACGATGGGCAATCTGTGGGACTTCGACTGGGTGATGCGCATCCCGAAGTCGTGGAGCTATGAGCACACCATGCTCTCAAACTGCATCCGCCTGCTTCACAACAGCAACAAACAGTACGTGCGTCGCTATCGCGAGCAGTGGGAAAGCGTAGGCCTCCCGCTCGTTGACACCCTCGCTGCCATCGTGGATTCGTTTGCCGTCAGCGACGAGGCGCAGGCCATACAACGGTCGCTCGACGTAGATTACAACACGTGGGAGAAGTGCGGCTACCACGTGAGCACCATCACAGCGTCGGCGAAAAAATGGTTCACGAGGAGAAAAGAGTGGATGAGCGATGCCGTGGCGCAGATGGAACAGGAGACAGACACGGCAACCTACGTGAACGCCGGCCTGCCGATTCTCTATATCAAGACCGAAGACTACTCGGAGCCATCGTTCGCTTACGCCGACGCCAAATTCTTCACCGACCCCTCGGCGGCGGTAGATACGCTGGTGGTGGGCAGCTCTACCACCTCGCCGGGCACGGTGCTCCTCGGCGACAATGGCGGAACAATGCGGCTGCAACTGACTGTTGGCGAGAGAGTAGAGCAAGGCAAGAAGCCTTACACCATCATAATGGACCGAGCCGCCGACCTGCTTGCCGAGGAGGGAGCGGAAGAGCAGAAGCAGCGCGAGTGGACCCTGCTTAACACGCCGTCGCGACTGAACGACCTGATAGGCTGGCAGACGGGCGATGCCGTGGGAATGGAATGGACGCCGCGCTGCCAATACGTCAACGTGATAATCAATGGCGACTACCGCGGGGTCTATCTGTTGGCAGAGAAACCCGACCGAGCCGACTCGGCAACTCAACGGCAGATTGACGCCATGAACGAGGTGCTGAGGTCGGGCAAGGTGCAGACGGCGATAGACGCCAAGTCGTTCGCTCGCTGGCTCATTGCCCACGACCTACTGGGGTCGGGCGATTATCATAAGGCGCAGACGCTCTACAGTTGCGGCGACGACGGACTGATTCGACTGGGGCCGCTGTGGGGATTCACCGACATGATGTCGGGCGCCAACCAGTATTCGTCGCAGCATCGCGACCAGCCGCAGTTTGTCAGCCTCTTTGCCAACAGCGACAAGTACTTCGCGCGTATATATAAAGAGGTGTGGGAGGAGCTGCAAACCACGATACTTTCCGACTTGCTCGGCAGAATCGACAGTTTCGCGCAGTCGTCGCAGGCCGCAGGATTGCAGCGTTCGGTGGCTCTCGACAACAGTCGTTGGGGCAAGTCGTCGCTCTCGGTGGCCGAGGAAGTGGAGCGCGCCCGCCAGTGGTTCACCCAGCGCGTGGCGTGGCTGCAGCAGTCGATGGGCAGCGTTGACACGGGCTTCGACACGTCGGCCTACGATTCGCTTTCGATAGACGTTATGTTCGTAAACCGCGACGGCGCGACAGCCGACATAGCCCTCCGCAGAAACGGCTACACATACTACTCGTCCACGGCGACCATCACCGAGGCAGCCGACGCCGACAGCACGCTGCGCATAGAGACGGCATCGCAGGCCGACCTGCTGCAGACGGGCGTGGCCGACAATCGCTGGCTGCTCAGTCAAGAGGCCGAGTCGCTGAACACGCTGATAGGACAGACCGTCAGCCGACTGATTGGCCACCCGTGGACGCCGGCGCTGAAGTTCGTGCTCTTGGTGGAAAACGGCGAAAGTAGGGGGCTCCGCCTGCTCAGTCAGCCCGTAACGGCGTGCATCCAGCCGCTCGGAATAAGCACAGACGAGGGCTTCATCGTGGAAAACGACAACGAGCGATACTCCGACTACGCCTCTCGATGGACTACTTCCATGGGCGAGCACTACCACTATTGGCTGCCCGAAGAGCCGTCGGAGCAGATGGCCGACTGGGTGAAGCTGTTTGCCCTCGACGTGGAGTGGCAGCAGACGCAGGCGCGCTATCCCGAACTGATAGACGTGGAGTCGTATGCTTCGTGGGCTTTGGCGCACGACCTGTTAGGCACAGGCCAGACTCCCACTTCGGGCGTGTTCTTCGTCAAGCGCGACACCACCGCCTCGACACGGCTCTCGATAGGCCCTCTGCGCGGCTTCCGAACCATCATGCAGACCGACGGCGAGTGGGCCGCACCGCACGAGGGCTACGACTATATCCGCCGAATGTTCAACAACTTGCACCGTGAGTTCGTCGAGGCATACAAGAGCCGTTGGGCTGCCGTCAGCGCGACCATCTACGACGACATCTGTGGCGCGCTCGACCAGTTTGCCTCCGAAGCGGAAGCCACCACGATAGACCAGCTTCGCCACGCCGACTCGCCCACCGTGGCAGAGGAGATTTCAGCCGCTAAGACGTGGTTCGCTCGCCGTATCGACTGGCTCAACAGTGCCGCCGCCTCGCTGTGGACAACCCTAAGCGGCATAGAGACTAAGGTCGGCGACGCCCCCGGCTCCGACAAGCAGTACGACACGCAAGGTCGTCCTACCACCGAGACCAGCCGTGGAATCGTGGTTAGCAAGGGACAAAAAGTATTCAGAAAATGACCGTTCACCACCGAAATAGGTCTTTTCACCGATTTGTTGCTAAAAAAGCTAAAAGGAAAACAACAGTTTCTGAAGATTTTCGTACCTTTGTCGCCAGATAGTAAGAAGTTTCACTTAAAATAGAAGAAAGATGAAAAAGTATCTGTTAGTCATCATTGCAATCATCGCATTCATGGTTGCGGGCACCGAAAACGCTTCGGCACAAACATCGAAGGTTTACATCTCGACGGGGTCGAGCGCAGTTGCTTACCATAAGTCGAAAGATTGTTCATACCTGTCGCGTACGAAAGAGGAGAACATAAAAAACATCTCCCTCAGCTCTGCCAAAGACCTCGGACGCAAGCCGTGCGGACGCTGCTACAGCGAACTGAAGAAGGCTAACGAGGCTAAGAAGGCCGAGAAAACGGCTACCGCAAAGAAGACTGCCACCAAGAAGGCAGAGCCCGTAGAGGAGACCAAGACAACGGCAAAGAAGAAGACCACCACAGCCAAGAAGACAACCAAGAAGAAGGCTGAGGAGCCCGTAGAGGAGGCAAAGACAACGGCAAAGAAGAAGACTACGACAGCCAAGAAGACCACCAAGAAGGCTGCCGAGACCGAAGAGAAGGCCGCTGAGAAGAAGACCACCAAGGCTAAGAAGACCACCAAGAAGGCTGCCGAGACCGAAGAGAAGGCCGCTGAAAAGAAGACCACCACGGCCAAGAAGAAGACTACTACGGCTAAGAAGACAACAACGAAGAAGGCTGCCGACGACGAGGAGAAGGCTACTACGAAGAAGGCCACTACCAAGAAGAAGACAACCGCTACGAAGAAGTCGGCTACCAAGAAGAGCGTCAGCAAGAAAGACGTTGACAAGGCTGCATAATAGCCGATGGAACGCCAACGAGTCATCGTCGCCGACAACTTGGAGCACGACATCGAGCAGGCGCTACAGCAGACGCCGCACGACAGACTCTTCATGCTTGCCGACGAGAATACAAGAAGACTGTGCCTGCCCAGAGTGGCAGGCTTCAGTCGTTTAAGCGAGGCACACCAAATCTGCATCGGTGCGGGCGACACAAACAAGACGATAGAGCAGGCGGCCACGGTGTGGAGAGAGTTGCAGCACCACGGTGCCACGCGACACTCACTGCTCATCTGCGTCGGAGGCGGTATGCTGACAGACCTTGGCGGCTTCGCTGCCTCGACATTCAAACGAGGGATAGCGTTCATCAACATACCGACGACGCTGCTCGCGCAGGTGGATGCCTCGGTGGGAGGAAAGACGGGCGTAAACTTCGGTGGGCTGAAAAACGAGATTGGTGTCTTCCGTAATGCCGACTTCGTGATACTCGACACGCAGTTTCTCACCACGCTCGACAGCGAGAACATCCGCTCTGGCTACGCTGAAATGCTGAAGCACGCACTTATCAGCAACACCCGAATGTGGGTCGAGCACCTCGACTTCAATCTCGCGCAACCCGACTTGCAGCAGTTGAAGAGTATGGTGGCAGAGAGTGTCGAGGTAAAGCAGAGCATTGTAATGCAAGACCCGCACGAACAAGGCATCCGCAAGGCTCTGAATCTCGGCCATACCATTGGCCACGCCATAGAGTCGTTGGCAATGGAGAAGAGAGCGCCGTTGCTCCACGGCTACGCTGTGGCCTACGGACTGGCAGGCGAACTCTATCTCAGTGCGCGCAAGGCAGGATTCCCCACCGACCGCCTTCATCAGACCGTGGCGTTCCTGCGCGAATACTACGGACACGCCGACATTGGCTGCAACGACTACGAACAGCTGCTACAACTGATGCGGCACGACAAGAAAAACCTCGCCGACAGCATCAACTTCACCCTGCTTGGCGACATTGGAGACATAAGAATAAACCAAACAGCAACCACCGAGGAGATAACCGAAGCCCTCGATTTCATCAGAGAATATTAACATGAAAAGACTACTCTTACCACTAATCCTACTTGCGCTGACCGTCGGCGCATCGGCTCAAAAGAAGTGGAGCGGCAACCCAATACTGCCAGGATTCCACGCAGACCCCGAAGTGCTCTACGCTGAAAAGACGGGTCGCTACTACATATACTCCACGACGGACGGAGTGCCCGGTTGGGGCGGAACCTACTTCACCTGCTACTCCTCTGCCGACCTTGCCAACTGGCAAGACGAGGGCATCATACTCGACTTGCCTAAGCAGACCCAGTGGGCCAGCGGAAATGCGTGGGCGCCATGCATCATCGAGCGCAAGATAGACGGACAATACAAGTATTTCTTCTACTACAGTGGGGAGACGGGACACGGAAAAGCCATCGGAGTGGCAATAGCCGACAGTCCTACGGGTCCGTTCCGAGACTACGGGAAACCGATAGTTGACGCCCGTCCTGCGGGACAGAAGAACGGTCAGCAGATAGACGTTGACGTGTTCAAAGACCCCGACACGGGCATCTTCTACCTCTATTGGGGCAACGGCTACATGGCCGGAGCGGTGCTCAACGACGACATGACAAGCATACGTCAGGAGACCGTCCGCCTTATGACGCCGCGAGGAGGCACACTGCAAGACTACGCTTACCGCGAAGCTCCCTACGTCTTCAAGCGCAACGGCCTCTACTATTTCCTGTGGAGCGTTGACGACACGGGCGCACGCAACTATCACGTGGCCTACGGCACCAGCACCAATCCACTCGGCCCAATCAACGTTGCCAAGGAACCCGTCATTCTCATCCAGCGTCCCGACGAGGAAATCTACGGGACGGCTCACAACAGCATCCTCCAACTCCCCGGCAAGGACAAGTGGTATATCGTCTATCACCGCATAAACAAAGACTACGTTGCCAAGGAGCGTGGCCCCGGTTTCCACCGCGAGGTCTGCATAGACCAGTTGAAGTTCAACTCCGACGGCACCATTCGTCCTGCCACTCCCACCCACAAAGGCGTGAAGCGAGTGCGGGCGAAGAGATGATTCGTCGGCCTGTTAAGCAAAAAAATCAATCCGCACAATACCTGATTTCGCAGGAGTTGTGCGGATTGTTTTATCTGTTAGACAATCCCTGTGCCTCGTCGGTGTCTGCTCGCAGCATAGCTGCCATGAGAGCATGCTATCGTTCCCATATCTTGCAACGACGGGCATACTTTGTTAAAACGGTGAGCCAGGCCCTTAACCCAGCGATGCCAATCCCTTAAACTCGTGATTCCAATCATTGAAAACCGTGGAGCCAAGGAACTCGCCTTAGTATTCGTCCTCGTTGAACAGGAAGTCTTCCTTCGTGGGATAGTCGGGCCAAATGTCTTCTATGCTCTCATAGACGTCGCCTTCATCCTCAATCTCTTGGAGGTTTTCCAGCACTTCGAGGGGCGACCCTGAGCGTATGGCATAGTCTATAAGCTCATCCTTGGTTGCGGGCCAGGGGGCGTCTTCCAGTTTCGATGCTAATTCAAGTGTCCAATACATAGTCGTAAGAGTTATTACTGTCAATTTGGGCGCAAAAGTAATACTTTTTTTCTTATTCGCAAGAATTATCCCAAATTTTTTCTCTTACACCCTCAATAAAGTTTAATTTTTTCGCTAAAACGAAGAGATAATCGCTCAAACGGTTGATGTAGGAGCTGATTTTTATCTCTACTTTCGCTGTTTCGGCGAGTTCAAGAATGCGGCGCTCGGCTCGTCGGCAGACCGTGCGGCAGACGTGCGCCGTGGCTGCTGCGTGGCAACCACCGGGGAGGATAAAGCCAGCTTGGTCGGTAATCTCTTGCTGTATTGCGTCTATCTCGGTCTCGAACACGTCGATTTCGTCCTCTGGAATGTCGGCGGAAGAGGGCAGCGGTGTCTGTTCTTGGTCGGTGGCAAGATAGGTGCACACGTTGAACAGTATCTTCTGTATGTGCTGAATCACGCTTTTGTCGTGGCCATCATGCATGTAGCTGGCCAGTAGTCCGAGGTTGGAATTCAGCTCGTCCACTGTTCCGTAAGCCTCAATACGGATGTCGGTCTTCTTAACTCTCACCCCACCTACGAGGCGGGTGTTGCCGTCGTCGCCCGTTCGGGTGTAAACTCTTTTTATTGCCATAGGTCTTTAGTTTTTATTGGAAGCGTGGTGCGCTGTGCCGATGGTTTGGATAGCCATGCGTGGCTGTCGGCGCGGCCAATGCTTCTTGTGGTTAATGTCTTGTCTTGTTGTTGCGGTCAGAAGTTGATTGTATAGTGCTGCTTGTATCGCTCTGTGTCGAGAAAGACGATGCCCGCCCAGTAGAGGTCCATGGTGATGCCCGTGCGTTTGTCGGCTACGAGTCGCTGCCAGAGAGCCTTGGTGTCGTGGTTGCTATAGATGCCTTCCACCACGATTATGGTGTTCGCGTCGGCTTTGTCGAGGGCGCTCTCTATGGTGTGGCTGGCGTCGGACGATTCTGCCGTCGTCCAGAGCAGGTCGATGTGCTGGGCTTCGTCGGTGGTGGCTACCACGTTGCACTGCCTGCACCCATACCTTATATATATATCGCGCGCGCGAAGGCTCTTGCCGCAGACCACCGCCTGACGGGGCTGTCTCCAGTTGCTTATGCGCAGGGCCAACTGGCAGATGCGTCGTTCGTCGCTGCCCAGTTCGGGGTGCTGTCGGCGCAGTTCTTCGTAGGCGTAGTATGGCCAGTGCTCGTTGACGACGTATCTGACGAACTGGTAGTCTGTGGGCGATTGGATTCCGAATCCTCTGCATCGCCGCCATCTCTTCAGCCAGACGTAGCCTCTCCTGACGCTCATCATAACTGCAAAATTACGCTTTCTTGGTGAAAAAACCAAACAAAAACGGAAAAATCTCGCGCCGACGGTCGATTTTCTCTACTGCGGTGGCGTTGGCCGATGTTTGCGAGGGTGAATCTTTGTTGGTTATTTGGGTGGAAACAGTTTGTTATTCAGGTGGAAATAATTTCTTATTACGGTGAGAATAATCTCTTATTCAGGTGGAAACTATCCGACGCCGTTATCGTGCATAGAAAAAGCTCGCACCGAGGGTAGGACGATGCCTTGCCTTGGTGCGAGCCGCTTATTATGAGTATGAAAAGGTTGTCTTATCTTGGTCCGCCGAAGCCGCCACCGCCGGGTCCACCGGGTCCGCCTC
>Ga0181612_100165_pt1 | contig 84404 bp, 57 predicted proteins | sample HoacroProtozoa21_FD_119630 | JGI IMG/M metagenome (GOLD analysis project Ga0181612, IMG submission 119630) | Hoatzin crop microbial communities from Cojedes, Venezuel. Combined Assembly of Gp0051906, Gp0051904, Gp0051908
CCTAAAAGAAGACCCATACCCCAAGGCCTGGGGCACGCTCACCACCACCGACAACACCCAACACCAATAATGGCTACACCCTCATCAGGACCGCAGCCATTATTGGTGGATACCCCCACATGTACTTCACCGAATGGTTACGTTTCAAGGGACAACCGTGCTCTACACGCCTCCTGGGCGGTCAAAGAAAAAATAATGAGGAATATGGTCTAGAGAAATAAAATAATGGTTAACTTTGCAGCCATTGAATATCAAGATAAACCCAATTAAAAAAACCTTAACGACAAGCAATGAAAACATTAGCGTTTATCATCATGTCACTGTGCGTTATCATCGGCTCATGCGATGACCCCGATGGCAAGTGGGATGATATGAAATGGAAGTCACAGACGCATTTCACTCGAGATTTTCCACACGAGGTTACGCTCAAGGCATCGGGCGAAACGGTGAGCTTCACTTGCCTCAACTATGCAATGATGGGCATCGATGCTATTGACGCAAATGGTTACAGAGTGCCATGCGAGGAACTGGACACCTGCTGGTGGGACTTGACGTGGAACGATGACGTGTTTATCATGAGCATTCCCGCCAACCACAGCGGCAAGACGCGGGTTGTCCAAATTTATCCATGGAGTGGTGATGTGCAAGACTCGTTTCTGTTCAGACAGCCTGCAATGAAATGACCACCCCGCCAGCGATTAGCACAAGTGGCACTCCCCCACTAACTCAAAATGGTCTCGCCATCCATCGTGATGAGCGAGACCATTTGTTGTTTTGAATTGAACGTGAAGGATTAAACCCACTTGACGTAGGCAAAGTCCTGACGATGAGGCAAATTCTTGTTCCAGGGATAAACACGATAGGCATAACGGAAAATGCCGTTGTTCTTGATGGTGTGTTTCACCTTGTAAGTCAGAATGTTGCCATCGCGAGCGATAACCTCGGTGGGTTCAGATTTGAAGTACTTAACCTCGCCATCGGTCTCCTTATAGACAACGAGTTCAACCTGCACACTGTCACCCAGTCCGGCGGTGTCGATTTGCAGAGTGACCTCGTTGACGGCACCCACCTTCTGCACACCGTTATCCTTGATTTCACCAACCAGTTGCACCTCGTCCCAGTGCTGAGCCACATTTTCCTTCCATGCGACAATCTCGCGAGCGAGGGCACAATCCTTGGCCATGAGTTTGCGGGCACGGGCAGCCTGCGGGCAATAGAATTTGTCAAAGTAGTCCTTCATCATGCGCGACATGGTGTAATTGGGCGCAATGTGTGCAATGGAGTTCTTGATGTACTGCACCCACTCGGGTGAATAGCCCTTGCTGTTCTTGGCAAAATAGAGCGGGATGATTTCATTCTCAAGCATCGAGTAGATGGTGGCGCTGTCGAGTTTATCCTGCTGCCCCTGGTCGGTGTAGGTGCGCTTGCTGGTGAGAGCCCAGCCAGCACCCTGGCGATAACCCTCGTACCACCAGCCATCGAGCACCGAGAAGTTGAGCAGACCGTTCATTTCGGCCTTTTCACCCGATGTGCCTGATGCCTCAAGTGGTCTCGTGGGCGTGTTGAGCCACACGTCAACACCAGTGATGAGGCGCTTGCTGAGTGTCATGTCATAGTTCTCAAGGAAGATAATCTTACCCAAAAATTCTGGCATCTTGCTAATCTCGATGATGCGCTTGATGAGGTCCTGACCAGCGCCATCGGCAGGATGAGCCTTGCCAGCAAAAATGAACTGCACGGGATACTTGTCATTGTTAACAATCTTCTTGAGGCGTTCCAGGTCGTTGAACAACAAGTAGGCACGCTTGTAGGTGGCAAAACGGCGAGCAAAGCCGATGAGCAAGGCGTCGGGATTAATCTTGTCCACGATGGACATGATGCGGCCAGGGTCACCCTGATTCTTGAGCCAGTTGGCAGTGAAGTCTCGCTTGACAAAGCGGATGAACTTGTTCTTGAGCAACATGCGCATTTCCCAAATCTTGTCATCGGGAACGCTAAAGATGGGAGCCCACGTGGATTCCAATTCCTGATGCTCCATGAAGTCGTCGCCCAGCACCTTCTTGTAGAATGTCTTCCACTCGCTGGCAGCCCATGTGGGCATGTGGACACCATTGGTGACATAACCCACGTGTGATTCCTCGGGGGCGTAGCCCTTCCAGATGCCAGCAAACATTTTCTTAGATACCTCACCGTGCAACCAGCTCACGCCGTTGCTCTCTTGTGAAGTGTTGAGTGCAAACGTGCTCATGCAGAAGCGTTCGTTGGTGCCAGGATTCTCGCGACCCATGTCCATGAGTTCCTGCCATGTGATGCCCAAACGAGCGGGGAACTCGCCCATGTATTTGCCAAACAGAGACTCTTCAAAGTAGTCATGGCCTGCTGGCACAGGAGTGTGGCAGGTGTACAGTGACGTGGCACGCACCAGCTCGAGAGCCTCGTTGAAGCTCAAGCCGTCATCCTGCACATAGTCCACCAGACGCTGCAAGTTGAGCAATGCCGCGTGTCCCTCGTTGCAATGATAGATGTCGGCCTTGATGCCCAGGCGCTTGAGCAACAGCACTCCACCGATTCCAAGCAGATATTCCTGCTTGATGCGGTTTTCCCAATCGCCACCATAGAGCTTGTGGGTGATGGGGCGGTCATACTCGCTGTTGAGGTCTATGTCTGTGTCCAGCAGATAGAGCTTGACACGACCCACATTGGCCTGCCAAACATTGGCATAAATGATGCGGCCAGGATAGGGCACCTCGTGAACCATCTGATGACCGTTCTCGTCCAGCACTGGCTCGATGGGCAGCTGGTCAAAGTTCTGGGGCTCATAGTTGGCAATCTGTTGTCCATCCATGGCTAAAGTCTGAGTAAAATAGCCATAGCGATAGAGGAAACCCACAGCCGTCATGTTGACGCAGCGGTCACTGGCCTCCTTGACATAGTCACCAGCCAGAATGCCCAGGCCACCCGAATAAATCTTGAGCGCGTTGCACAGACCATACTCCATGCAGAAGTAAGCCACCGAAGGCAGGTCGCTGCGCAAGCCTTTCTTCATATAATCCTTGTAGGACTCATACACGCTGTCGATGCGTGCCATCATGGCGTCATCCTTCTGGATGGCTTCAATCTTGTCACCCGTGAGGCGTTGCAGCATCTTGACAGGGTTCTCACCAGTGGCACGCCAGTTATCGTGGTCCAAATCATGAAACAGGGTCTTACCCTCGGCGTTCCATGCCCACCACAGGTTGCGTGACATCTCGTTGAGTTTCTTGAGTTTGCCGGGCAATTCCGACTTCACAGTGACATTGCGCCACTGCGGTTCATTGCTTTTACTAACTTGAATCTTCATAATTGAAAACTAGTATGTGATATATTAAATATCTTGTTTGATTGTTGTTGTCATGATTGTTGTGCATCGGTGGCACGTTGCCGACGCTGCTGTGCCAGACGCAACGCCTGCTCATAGGCCGCATCATAGCTGGTGATGAAATTATCCCACGACGCAGCCTTGCTGGTTGTGCGGGCAGCCTTGCTCAAGCGGCGTGCCTCGGCAGGAGGCATCAGATACAGGTTGATGAGGCTTGACACGACCGACGACACGGTCTCGGTGTAATTGCTGTCGGTGCGGTGCAACACACGCACACCACATGCCGACGGGTCATTGCCCATGTTGTCCAGCACCCATTGACCAAATCCCGCCAGGTCGGTGGTGATGGCAGGCACACCAAATGCGATGCTCTCAAGCGGCGTGTAACCCCACGGTTCATAATAGGACGGGAACACCGTGGCATCCAAGCCTGGCAACAGGTCATAGTAGCTCATGTTGAAGATGCCATCGTTGCCATTGAGATAGGATGGCACATCAATCACCATCACCGTGTCGCTGTTGTTGTTATTGATGCCTAATGTGGTGATGCGGCTGTAGATGGCATCGCTGTCGGCATCGTGCAGGTTGTGGGTAATCACAGGATTGAACAGCCGCAACTGCTGGCCTGTTTCCAGATTGTGAGCCAGGTCGGCTCGTGGCGAGCGTACCCATGCCGGCACAAACACAAACGCCACCACCTGACGTTGCAGACTGGTGACACGCCCCAACGAGGAGCGCAGCGTGTTGAGCGCATCCAGATAGACATCGATGCCCTTGTTGCGCATTTCACAGCGCCCCGATGTGGCAATGAGCATGGTGTTGTCGTCAAAGTGCTCACCAGTGAGTGCTGATGCCACCTGCAACATGCGCTGGCGAGCGGCTGCACGCGCCTTGACCAGTTTCTCGCCACGTGGCACAAAGCTCTGCTCAAAGGCATTGGGCGTGACCATGGGGTGACGCTCAAGCAACTGGTCACACTCGCGGGCAGTGACCTCGCTCACCGTGGTGAACACGTCGGCAGTGTGGGCAGCAGTTTTTTCCAGCGAATGCTTGGATTGCATGTTCAGTTCACCCGCCATCTGGTCACCATGATAACCCGTCATGTAGTCATAAAGCGGCTTGCCATTGCCACAAATGCTGCGCCCAATGCTGGTGGCATGGGTGGTAAACACTGTTGCAATGCCCGGCATGTGAGCCCGCAGGTAGAGCAACCCCATGCCTGTTGTCCACTCATCAAAATGAGCCACAACGTTCAGGTCGGGATTGTCACGCCACAGCACAATGCTCTCGATAACCAGTGCCGCACTGTAGGCAAACATGCACGATTCATCATAATCGCCGTAGGCATGCAATGAATCCACACCAAACTGGTTCCACATCTGTGCGTACAGCTCGTTCTTGTATGGATACAATCCATTATAGGACACCAACACTACCAGTGGCTTGCCTGGCACATTCCAGCGCCCTATCCTTGCCGACATGCCCGACGGCAACACAGCCTGCTTGAGCCATGGAGCGAGCGGGTTCTTGCCCCCCTCAATAAAAAAGGGTGACGGGTTCTCATCGGTCCACAAGTCGGGGCCGATAAATATCACATTGTCTTTGTATTTCTTCTGGAGAGTGCGTGCCTTGGTGGATAACACAGCATAGATGCCCCCCACCCTGTTGCAGACCTCCCAACTTGTCTCAAATAGTAAGTCCAGCATTCAAACGTCGTTTTAAAATTTCTGGGCATACAGGGGATTTCTCCCCCATTGCGGTTGCAAAATTACAAAAAAAAACGTTATCGACGACAACTCGTTGTGAATAACAACAGATAACATCATGACAAAGCTGCAAGGATACAGCTAATTATCAAGATGTTAATGATTTTCACCAAATTTTGACAAAAAAGCACTGAATTTGGCTTATGTGCTAGTTTTTAAAGAGTTAAAGACCTATGCAATCGTTTAACAACGTAATTTTAGCAAATTATCGCTGAATGGCACGATTGAATGCACATTTGCTTGACTACTGGACGTGTTCTCAAAACATTATCAAGATTGAACGTCATCAATCGACTTGATGACACGGCAAGGATTGCCAAAGGCCAGCACACGTGGTGGAATGTCACGGGTCACGACCGAGCCAGCACCAATCACAGCACCATCGCCAATGGTCACGCCAGGCATCACACACACGTTGCCACCAATCCACACGTTGTTGCCAACCACAATGGGACGGGCGTATTCCAATCCCTGATTGCGTTGCGGCTCATCAAGTGGGTGTCCAGCAGTATAGAACCCGCAATTGGGACCCACAAACACATGGTCTCCAAAGGTGACTGGAGCTCCATCCAGAATTACCAAATTGCAATTGGCAAAGAAATCCTCGCCCACATGAATGTTGCAGCCATAGTCACACTTGAATGGTTGAATGATGCGCACGCGCTCACCTGTGCCGCCCAGCAAGGCACGCAACTGGCTGGTGAGACCCTCAAGCTGGGCTGGTGGCGTGTGATTGTACTCATAGCACCGCTGCTCGCACTGGCGAATCATGTCCACCAACTGTGGGTCATGGTTGGGGTCATACAAGAGACCCACCCGTGACTTTTCAAGCTCGGTCATGGCTCGCTAGGGATTAATTGAGGGGTTGCAGTTTGTCGATAGCACCACCCACAAGGCTGGAAACATCGTCACTGCTCTCATCATCCTCGTTGTTGTCATAGGGCGACGGTCTCTTGAACGTGCACAAGGCGCGCAACAATTCCTGAGTGACATTTACCCCCGTCTGGTTGGTCGTGAAATGACCCGTGCCGTCATAGATGCTCGAGAGTGAAAAGTCAAAGTAAGCCCGTGCCGTGTCACTGGCAGCAGTCTGAGCAAACACACCCAGCAACGCATTGTCAAAAACTGTGCGAGCCTGAGGCATCTCATAGGCATAGCCCTCGGTCTGTTCATAGTCCAGCATCTTGACATAGAGAATCTCGTCAACAATGCCGATGCGTATCATCTTGTTATCATATTGATAAACATATTCGCCATCATACATTTCTGGAGCCTGACCCATCGAATTGGCAAACGTGCTAATCTGCTTGAGCACACCATCGGGATTGGTCGAGCGGGTGGCAAGCACAGCATTCCACTCGCCCTCCAGATGCGGGTCACGCGCGATGCCCACAGTGAATGGACCATCGACAGTGGCAAGAATGCTGGCCAGGTCGATGCGACCAATGTAGGGCAACTTGCCAAACAACCCCAGCAGTTGTTGAATCTGCTGCAATTTCACAAAATTGTCGCCCTTGACACTCATGGTGACAATGTAGTCCATCGAGTTGGGAATAGCCTTGAGAACGTCGCTCGACGGCTTGCTCAACGTGGTGTTGAGCAACTGGGCATACTCACTGTTCTCGGCAGCCTTGATGGTAGTTTTCATCTCCACATCATCATCGTTGAGCATCACGTTGCACACCACAGCATCGATGTCGCTCTCGGTAAAAATCTCGATGAGCGGCATTTTCTGTTTCAACTCGCGATAGACACTGCTCTTGTTGAACAACGTCTTGAGCCCCTTGAGCTGCATCCAGGCATTGATGGCAGCATCATCGTTGTGCAACAGGGCCTTAACCTCCTTGTTGTCGATGATGCTGGCATTGTTGTGGGCGAGGATGCCACGTGCAGCCTTGGCAGCACGTGCAGCCTCCATGACCTTGTTGACGCGCCCCACCAGCAAGACCTTGTCACTGATAGCATACAGATTGTCCTTGACATAGATGCAATCCAGCCCCTCGATGGTTGTGAAGTCACTGCCCACGCGTTGAGCAATGGTCTTGCGGGTCTGGCTGGGGTCATCAAGGGCAACAAGCATCACAGAGCCAAAGGTCTTGACAGTGAAAAACGCATAAGCCTTGCTGTCGGTGTCGATGCCCAGATAGGGCAAATCGACCAGCAGGACACTCAGCGGCGCGTTGTCATTGCCATCGACAGTCTGTTGCAGCGTCTCGGGCAACTTCACCTTGCCGTCATCGAGCAACTGAGCCTGCTTGAGGATTTGAGGAACATCCAGGCACACCACACCTGTGGCATCGGCAGGAATCATCTTCTCCAGGTTGTTATTCATGTTGGAACATGCCGCCAGCATCAACAGCAGCACCACCAATGACCAATGTTTAATCGCGTTCATCAGTTTAATTGTCAAATGATTGAATGTTTTGTTTTACAGTGTTATTGACTTATTGTGCATCAGCACTAGTCACAAATCATGGCGCAAATTTACAATTTCTTATTCAAATAAGACCCAAAAGAAAGGTAACATTTTAAACAATCGTTAAAAAAAGTGCAGTGATGAGTGGTTCAACACACGAATAAGTTTTTTTAACGTACTATTTTGACTGGGATTGGAATTATTGTTATAAATTTGACCATTCAAATAAGGCTAAACTGAATTAACAACCACCGGTGACCACACTCTCCACCGTCACCAACAAACAAAAACAAACATCATGAACGACATTTCGGAGGAACTGAGGGCACTGCTTGACCGCTTTAGCAACACCCCCGAGCTGGACCAGGAGTTCGACCGCATGAGGCGCGAGGTTCGAGGGTTTGAAGAGGATTACCAGCAGTGGTGCGAGGACCATGGATATGACATGGAGACTGGCTACCGCGAGTTTGTAAACGAGATTGTGGATTCTCAAGATTCCTATTGGGACAACTATCGCGAATTTGGCAACGACATCTAACAATTCAACACCACAACATAATAACATCACACATGTATCAGGAACGCAGACATGACAATGTGGTCCTGCTGCCCGAGTGGGACTTGCAGGATGGCGTGATGCTGGCATGGCCACATGCTGGCACCGACTGGGCCTATATGCTGGACCAAGTGACGGCATGCTATGTGGAATTGTGCCGCGCCATTGTCGAAGATGATGAGCAACTGCTGATTGTCGCTCCCGAAACCGACGAGGTGCTTCAAGCGTTGCCAGCCGAGCTGCACAACCGCATCACCGTGGTGCCGACAGTGACCAACGACACATGGACACGTGACTATGGGCCACTAGCGGTGCGCTGTGCCGACGGCAGTGTGGCGCTGAACGATTTCACATTCAACGGTTGGGGCATGAAGTTTGCCGCCGATTGTGACAACCAGGTGAACCGCCACCTGCTGGAGCTGGGGGTGTGGCAACTGCCGATGCAATGCCACAAGGACCTGGTGCTAGAAGGCGGCAGTGTGGAAAGTGACGGACGAGGCACAGTGATGACAACGACCTCATGCCTGCTGCAAGCCAATCGCAACCCGTGGTTCTCTCGTGAGCAGCTTGAGGTAGAGTTGCAATCGCGGCTAGGTTGCAGCAAGGTGCTGTGGCTGGAACACGGCAGCCTGACGGGTGACGACACCGACGGTCACATCGACACACTAGCACGCTTTGCCCCTGGTGGTGTTATCCTATACACTGGCTGTGATGACCCCGATGACGAGCACTTTACCGAGTTGCAACTCATGGAGCAACAACTCAAGACCTTCACCGATGCTCATGGTGACCATTATCACCTCATCAAGTTGCCAATGCCCAGTGCCACATTTGACGAAATTTCTCGGTTGCCCGCAACATATGCCAATTTTCTGGTCATGAACCACCAGGTGCTTGTGCCCACCTATGGCGACGCCGTCAACGATGATGCCGCCTGCCGCTTGATTGCCCAGGCATTTGTGGGACGCAAGGTGGTGGGCATCGACTGTCGGGCTCTAATCTGCCAGCATGGCTCGTTGCACTGTGCAACCATGCAACTGCCAGCAGGAGCACTAAAAAAGAAGCAATAAGTGAACACCCCCCAAAAGCACAAAATCGAAACAATGAAAGTAGGCATCATACAACAACACAACAACGACAACAAGATACAAAACATCGAGAACCTGAAGACTCGCATTCGCAACTTGGCACAACAAGGTGCCCAACTGGTGGTATTACAAGAGCTGCACGACACACTCTACTTTTGTCAAGTCGAGGATGTGGACAACTTTGACCTGGCAGTTCCCATCCCAGGAACCAGAACTCAAGAGTATGCCACAGTGGCTCGTGAGTGCGGCATCGTGCTGGTCACCTCACTGTTTGAGAAACGCGCTGCGGGACTTTATCACAACACGGCAGTGGTGATAGACACCGATGGCAGCATCGCCGGCACCTATCGCAAGATGCACATCCCCGACGACCCCGCCTATTACGAGAAATTTTATTTCACTCCTGGCGACCTGGGGTTTGAGCCCATACAGACCTCGCTGGGACGACTGGGAGTGCTGGTGTGCTGGGACCAGTGGTATCCCGAGGCAGCACGCTTGATGGCATTGCGGGGAGCACAGATGCTCATCTACCCCACAGCCATCGGTTGGGAAAGCAGTGACACCGACGATGAGAAACAACGCCAGTTGCAAGCATGGATAACCGTGCAACGTGGACATGCCGTAGCCAACGGCCTGCCCGTGGTAACTGTGAACCGCGTGGGGCATGAGCCCGACCCGTCAGGACAGACACAAGGCATCACCTTCTGGGGAAACAGCTTTGTGGCTGGACCACAAGGCGAGCTTCTCTATCAATCCCCCAATGATGCCGAGGATTGCCGTGCTATAGACATCGACATGGAGCGCAGCGAGCAAGTGAGGCGCTGGTGGCCATTCCTGCGCGACCGCCGCATCGAGTGCTACAATGGTCTCACAGCCCGTTTTCTGGACTAATCAAACAAAGGAACAAGCTCAAGCGAGGTGAAAAATCGATGATTTTCACCTCGCTTGAGTTTACACTTGATTGCAACATTCACGCTGTGCGTCCCGTGGCAATGAGATAGGCCGTGCGGGCATTCAAGTAGGCGACAACAGCCTCGGTGTGGGCGTCCCTTGCCTGCTGCAACTGGGTCTGCGCATCCAGCAGGTCACTCATGGTGCTGATACCGGCACCATAATAGTCCCGATTGAGGCGCAAGTTTTCTTCGGCCTGTTCAATGCTCTGGCGAGCAATGAGCAGTTGCTTGTAAGCACTTTCCAAATCATCATAGGCACTCTGCATTTGCAGGACCATGAGTTGCCTGTTGTCATCACGCTCGGCACGCGCGCGCTCCTCGGCCAGTTGCTGGCGTTTCACACCACGATTGCTCCACCAGTCACTGATGGGGATGCTGACCGTGGCCATTCCTGCCAGATTGACGTTACCAGCATTGGACATATTTTGATAATAGGCAACAGCCCCAACAGCCACCGATGGCAACAATTCACCCCTTTTCAACCGTGTTTGAAGTTCACTGGCTTGCACACTCTTGTCAAGCAGTTGCGCCTCGATGCGGTTGTCCAGTGCGCTACTGTGATTCACTTGATAGCTTTCTGGAGCAGGCAAGGAGGCAGGCAAGGAGGGGTCAATGTCAATGCTAGTGCCGTCCAGTCCTATGTATTGTGCCAGCAACAGTTGGCACAACGCGATGCCATTTTGCAACTTGATGCGACTTGCCGACAGTTCATTCTGCTTAAGCTCCACCTTGAGCACATCGTTCTTGTATCCCACCCCGGCATTGAAGGCATTGGTGGCATCACGATGGATGCTCTGCAACTGCTGTTCGGCAGCATCGATGGTTTTCACTTTCTCGTACAATGCCAGCAACTGATTGTAATAGACTTCTACCGTCTGTCTGATTTGGTTTTCATTCTGTTGCAGCATCAGTTGTTTGACCTCGGTCTGCAAGTGGGCCAGTTTGTTGCCAGTGGTGATGCGGCCGCCCGTGTAGATGGGTTGCAACGCCATGACACTGGCCATGAAACCATGTTGCATGAAACCCAGTGTGTAAGACGTGGGGATGCTGGACAAGAATGTCGGGTCAATGCCCAGTTGAGCCAACTGTGGCGCAACCTCCTGGATTTGAGCATTAAGGTTCTGTTCCTGCTCCTTGTTCAAGCCCACTTTTTCCTGCACCAGGTCATCGGCGGCATGGAAGTAGGTGGCACTAGCACTCACATTAGGATAGTACTTGCTGCGAGCCTCGCGCTCCTGCTCCTGGGCGTCGGTGATGTCAATGCGTCCTGTGCGCATCTTGATGTTGTTTTGCAATGCCAGCGCCGTGCACTGTTCCAGTGTGTACACCTGCTGTGCCGACATCATGCCAGCAAACATCAATAAACCTATCGTTATCAAAAAAGTTCTTTTCATCGCAATGTATTCTTGTTTGCTATTTGTTGTTTTTAATTTTTGCCGTGTTGCAACTTGTGCTTGAGTGACAAGCGTTGTGAGCGCTCCTTCTCGTTCTTGAGTATGCGGTGCTTGTCCTCAAGGCGGAAAATCATCCAGTAACCAATCGGTATCATGGTGATGATGAACAGCATGGAAATCATGGTACCAAAGCACACCACCACACCCATGGGTCCCCACATGGGACTGTTGGCAATCACCATGGGTATCACACCCATCGACGCTGCCGCACTAGTCAGGAAGATGGGGCGCATTCGGCGTTGGGCAGCATGCAGGGCGGCGTGCTTGGCGCTCAACCGCTGGTTGACGCGCAATTCTTCAGCATAATCGACCATGATGATACCATTGCGCACAATGATGCCCATGAGTGAGATGATGCCCAAGATGCCCGTCAACGATGCCGGTTGGTTCATGATGAGCAACCCCAGGGCTGCCCCCAGCAATGAGAACAACAGCGACACCATGATGAGCATGGTCAACCGCAGGTCACGCAAGTGGAACAGCAAGATGAGCAAAATAATACCAATAGCAATCGCCAGTCCGCTATAAATCTGCGGTCCAGCAGTGTTATCCTCCAGCCGCTGACCACCGACAGTCATCGTGATGCCCTGCTGTGCCAACCCATCTTGCAAGGGTTGCAAACGAGCGATTGCGCCATCGGTCGCTACATTGAGGTTCACACCAGGCCGCACATCGGCATACACCGACATGGTGCGCACACCATTGAAACGAACAATCTGTCCATAGTGCCAATCGGGGTTAACATCCGCCACTTGACGCAACGGCACGCTCACACCAGGCATCACGCCACTCACTGTGGCATTCTCAACATCTCCCGCAGTCTGCATGCTGGCATGACTGTCCTTGAGCACCACAGGCACAGCGCGGTCACCCTCCCACAACGTTGTGAGCGGCAATCCTGAGCCAAAGCGTGTGGCCAGATTCATCGACAACAGCGTCTTGCTGATGCCCAGGCGTGTGGCCTCGTCACTGTTGAGGGCAACACTGATGCCATCTTGAGTGCCATCAAACGTGCTGCGCACCAGCAACAAGTTCTCGTCCTGACGCATCAGCTGCATGGCCGTGTCAACAGCTTGATAAAGAGCCGCCAAGTTGTCTCCGCCGAAGCGCATTTCCACAGGTGAACTAGCAGCATTGTAGTCCAGCTGCTTGATGCGAACAAGGGCGTCGGCAAAATAGTTAGAATATCGGTCAGTACACTCCTTGATAAGCTGTTCGGTAGCCTCGTTGCCAATCGTGTTCACGACAAACTGCGCAAAGTTGGTGCCACCAACTTGTGGAGCATAACTCGCCTGGAAACGCGGCGAGCCACTGCCATAGAAAGTGGTAATGTTCACCACACGCTCGTCATGAGACATCATGTCACGCAGGCTGTCCGCCACCTGGGCAGTACGCTCGATGGCTGTGCCTGTGGGCATATAAATCTCGACAGCAAACTGGTTGCGCTCGGCTCGTGGCATGAGCTGCTGTGGCACCATGGTGAACAACCATGCACCAACAGCAATGCCCACGGCACCCAACGTCAACACAATGAACGGATGGGCAAAACAGGCTGTAATGAGGCGGTCATAAGCACCCTGAACAATGTCCAGAAACGTGCGGCGACGTTTCTTGCCTGCAGCAACCTGGGCGTTCAACCCCTTGCGTATGAATGCATATTGCATCCAAGGCACAACCAGCACGGCCACCAGCAGCGACACACCTAGCACGATGCTAATGCCCAACGGGAACCAGACAATGAAGTCCTTGAACGTGCCCTTGAGGGTGAACAACAACGGGAAAAAAGTGATGGAGATTGCCAATGTCGCACTGAAAATGGACGGCAGGAATTCCTTGGCAGCATCCGATGCAGCGTGCCAGCGGCTCATGCCCTCGCCAATCTTTTCAAGGTAGCAGTCGATGATGACAATGCTGTTATCGACAATCATGCCCAACGACACAATCAATGCCGCCAGTGTCACCGTGTTCAGCTCAATGCCAAAGGCATAGAAAATGCCTAGCGAGATAAAAATGGTGATGGGGATGGTTAATGCCGCCACACTAGCCACACGCATGGGCAACAACAGCATGATAACAATGATGACAGCAATGATACTGATGAGCAACTCCTTCAAGAAATCCACGACCGATGAGTGCACCACCTGGCTCTGGTCGGTGATGGGATAGAGGGTCACGTCTTGTGGCAACGTCTGCTGGAAATCGGCAATCACCGCCTTGACCTTGTCGCCGAACTCCACAATATTATTACCCTCGGCCATCTCGATGGACAACACGATGCACTTGTGACCGTTATTCTTGACATAGCTGTCACTTGACGGATATTCACGCACAATATTGGCAATGTCACTCAAACGCACCACATTGCCCAATGGGTCACTATACACAATCTGCTGCCCCACCTCCCACTCGGTCGAGAGTGTGGATTGCAAGTGCAGTGGTCGGACGCTCAACTGGTCATCCACACTGCCACTCACCAGTGTCATGCCCTGACCACTCAATGTCGATAGCAAGGTGGCAGCATTGATGCCATAATCTGACAACCGGTCACGGTCAACATACACGCTGATTTGCTCTTGTTGTTCACCTGTGACGCGCAAGTTACCCAGCTCAGGGATTGTGCGCAGGTGGTCTTGCAATGTAGCCATGTAATCATGCAACTCGCGATAGGTCTTCTGGTCACTCTCCATGGTAATGAGCATTGCCGAAGCATCGCCAAAGTCGTCGTTGGCAATCAGCGCCAGCACGCCCGATGGCAACGATGACTTGAATTGCTGCAGACGCAGCTTGAACTTGCTCCAGAACTCATCCTTATCGGTCACATTGTCGTTGAGCTCGACAAACACATAGCAGATGCCGTCACGCGTCCGCGAGTAGGTCTTCTCTTTCTTGATTTCCTTGAAACTCCACAAGAATGTCTCAAGCGGCTTGGTCAACTGTGCCTCCACTTCCTCAACTGTGGCACCAGGATAGACACCCGCCACCACTCCTTGCCGCACGGTGAACGACGGGAATTCGTTCTTGGGCATCACCGCCAGTGAGTAGATGCCAAACGCGATGAGCACCGCCAGCAACAGGAACATGATGCTCCTGTAGTGCATGGTACCCTCGATGATATTTTGTTTACTTTTAGCCATGTTGTTACTCCTCGCTGATGACAGTGCCCTCACTCACCTTGTTCTGTCCACTCACAATCAGGTGGTCTCCCTGACCCAATCCACCTGTGATAATCACACCAGTGTCGGTCACGCCACCAGTTTGCACCATGCGTCGTGTGGCCTTGCCACCCACAGCCAACCATACAAAACGGCTGTTGCCGTCGGTGAGCACCGCCTCCTGCGGCACCACGATGCCACGCTGCCCCTGGCCTCCACTGGCCTGCACACTGCACACCATGCCAGGCAGCAACGCCTGTCCAGGATTGGAGAGAGTGAGTGTCACATCATAGGTGTGGCTCAAGGCATTGGCCTGGACGCCCTTCTTGGCCACCCTGCCACGAAACTGTCGGTTGCCCAGAGCCGCAACGGTGAACGCAAACGTTTGTCCCACCTTGATGTTACCAATTTCCTTCTCAGGCACAGGCACATTCACTTCCACCTGAGCCAGCTTGACCAATTTGAAGCACATCGCACCAGGCACGACATTGTTGCCCACATCCACATGACGCTCGGACACATATCCGGCAAACGGGGCACGCAGCACGCAATCGCCCACGTTTTTCATGGCCATCTGCTCGGCAGCGCGTGCCTCGGCAAGAGCCGTCTGGGCCTCCACATACTTGATTTCTGGCAGACTACCTTTCTTGTATAGTTCATCCATGCGCTTGAAGGCATCTTCGGCCTGCCGCAAGGTGGATAATGCCATGTTGTAGGCATTGTTCATCTGGGTCGCATCCAGTGTGGCGAGCACTTGCCCCTTGGCAACGTGTTGTCCCACCTGGGCATTCACCGCCTTAACGGTACCCATGGTGGCAAAGCTCACCGCCGAGCCATAGGATTCTTGCACCGTTCCAACATAGGTGTGCGTCACTTGTTCTTGTCCCACCTGCACTGCCACGGTCTTCACATTCACGGGCTTGATGGTTGCTTGTGTTTTCTGTTCCTTTTGACATGATGACAGCACCAGCATCACCATGGTCATCAACACTAAGGTCTTGTTTGTTTTCATTTTCTTCGTTATTTGTGATTGAGTTATTTGTGATTTTGAGTGCAAAATTACTGTCCACACTGCATGCAGACAATTCCAATTTTTACGTTTCGTTGTCCGATTTTGTTGACTGGTGTAAAAAAAGGGCATTTTTTTGGTCTTTATTGTGGATTATAACATACTTTTGTGACATCCAAACTAACAAAACGATATGAACAATTATCTAAAACTCCCATTTGACTGTTTCTATGTCGATGACATTACCGCCTTTGTCAACGACAAGGGGCGTGTGATTTCATTTGATGGTGCGTTAGCGTTTTGCTTTTGCATCAGTGGCAGCATACGCATCAGCACAGCAGACAAGAATTTTCTCATCAACAAGGGTGAAACATTTTTCCTGCTGCCCACCTTGACAGCAACCGTGCTTGAACACACGACAGACTTCACGTGCTTTGTCTTGAGAGCCGACTATGATTACTATTTTCAAATCATGGACGGCATTCTGGACGTGAAGACACAGATACAGATGTCCCAGCACCCCTATCTGGCACTGACCGAGCAGCAGTTCAGCACCTTGTTGCCATTGCTCAAGACACTGCACGAACGCATCGCTGTTGAAAGCCGCAACACGCTGCCCGCCCGTGAACACAACTTGATACGCAAGCTCATCATCTCGATGGTCAACACGATTGCCTATGAACTGTTGCACATTTACATTGACCACAGCCTGGAACAAGTCGAAAAGGTTGAAATATCAAGGAAAGAACAAATCACACAGGAATTTATCATGCTGGTTTTTCAATACTACGCTCAGGAAAGAGAAATTGCTTTCTATGCCGACAAGTTGTGCCTCACGCCACACTATCTGTCCAGCGTCATCAAGCAGACCACTGGCAGCAAGGCCAGTGAGCTCATACGCGAGCGCGTCATCAGCGAGGCCAAGCGATTGCTAGACAACACTACACTGTCCGCCAAGGAAATCACGGCACGCCTCAATTTCCCCAACCAGTCGTTCTTTGGACGCTATTTCAAGCAATACACCGGCCTGTCACCCCAGCAATATCGCGTCAACAACCGCACTCCCCTCGACAACACATGAGAATTACTCTCGCAGCACATCTGAAGCATCATCCAAGACCTGCAAACGTGCTGTTTAATGACATTTTTAGGGCCAGGAGGTAGAGGGGGCTAGAATTTTTGTGTAAATTTGCGGTTGCAATGACACGACACAGGTTGCTACATATCTTGTGTTGCATGACGCTGCTGGTGACATGCAACATGACATGGGGCCAGCGAGCCACAGGCTTCACGGCGGTGCGCGGTGTCGTGACCGACTCGGCGACGGGTGAACCCGTCATCATGGCATCCATTTTCCTCAAGGGTCCCAACACGGGCTGCTCCACCGACGACAACGGCAAGTTTTACATCTCGACACGCGAGCCAGTGACCACCGTGCGTGTGTCGGCAGTGGGCTACAACACCCAGGAGTTGCCACTGCGCATCAACAGCGAGAACACCTTGAACATCAAGCTCGCCAGCAGCAGCGTGACGCTGAGCGAGGTGGTGGTCAAACGCAAGAAAGAGAAATATAGCAAAAAGGACAACCCCGCCGTGGCACTGGCACGCCGGCTGATTGCACGCCGTGGCCAGGGTGACCCTTGCAACAAGCCCTATTACAGCCAGACACGCTATGAACGCGTCACGTGGGGGCTGGACAACTTTGTGGACGACACCACCCAGAACCATGCCCTCGACCGCTACCGTTTCTTGCATCAGTACACCGACACTGTTGAGGCATCGGGCCGCACCGTGTTGCCCGTGGGCATCAAGGAACACGTCACCCTGGACCTGTGGGCAAGCGGACGTCACCGCGAGCGTGTGCTGGCATCACGCAACGACGGCTTTGACGAGACATTTGACCAGGAGAGTGTGAACCGCTTTCTTGCCGATGCCTTTAGCGACATCGACCTGTTTCACAACGACATTGCGTTCATGAAGAACCGCTTTGTCAGCCCCTTGAGCGACTTGGGCATCAGTTTCTACAAGTACTACCTCAACGACACTGTTGACATCGACGGTGAGCGGTGCGTGGAATTGAGCTTTGTGCCCTTTGCCAACCAGACATTCGGTTTCTTGGGGCGATTGTGGGTGACTGTTGACAGCACGTTGTTTATCAAGAAAGCCGTGCTCAATGTGCCTCACGCCATCAACCTCAACTGGGTTGACCGCGTGTTCATCGAGCAAGACTACCAGCGACTGCCCGACGGCACACGCCTCAAATTGCGTGAAGACATGACCGTTGAGTTCATGCTCATGCCCAACGCTCAAGGCTTGTTTGCACGCCGTGTGACCACCACCAGTGAGCACAGCTTTGCACCCATCGACCCGTCCCTGATGTCGGGCGATGCCATCAAGACCTATGCAGCCGATGCTGAGCGACAGACCGATGAATACTGGTCCACCCACCAACCTCAAGAGTTCAAGAACGATGGAGCCAAGATGCGTGCCATGATGTCGCAGTTGCGCAAGGACAAGCTATTCTACTGGGGCGAGAAACTCATCCTTGCCAGCATCCACGAATATTTCCCCACCCGCTCACGCGAGAGCCGCATCGACTTGGGGCCAGTGAACAGCATCTTCAGTGGCAACGATCTGGAAGGATTTCGCATCAAGCTGGGCGCAATGACCACCGCCAGCTTGAATCCACACTGGTTTGGCCGTGGCTATCTAGCCTATGGTTTCAAGGACCACAAGCTCAAATATCTTGCCGAACTTGCCTACTCGTTCAAGCCCAAGAAACTGCACAGCCGCGAGTTTCCCATTCACGGCCTGATGCTGTCTCACCAGTTTGAAGTGGAGCACCTGGGACAAAACTTCATGTACGTCAGCCCAGACAATTCATTTCTTGCTTTCACACGCAAGGCAGACGACAAGCTGGCCTACTTGCGCACGACAGCCCTGGAATACCGACTAGAGACACCATGTGGCTTGAGCGTAGCCTTGTCACTGCAACACAATCGTCACCAGGGGAGCCGCCTGATAGAGTACACCGACGGTGCCGGCAACACCCACAGTCACTACAACGAGGCTGGGGCTCGCCTGACGTTGCGCTATGCACCTCACGAGCAATTTCTGCAAGGACGCACCTATCGTTCCCCCATCAATCTGGACCACCCCATCATCACACTGACCCACACATGGATGCCATCGGGCGTGGCGCACAACCTGTATGAGGTGAGCAAGACCGAACTGGGGTATCAACAACGCTTCTGGTTCTCGGCATGGGGTTACACCGATGTGATTATCAAGGGGGAGAAGGTGTGGAGCCGTGTGGGTTATCCCGACTTGATATTACCCGCCGCCAACCTATCCTACACCATTCAGCCCGAGACCTTTGCATTGCTTGACGTGATGGAGTTTGCCCTGGACCAAAGCTTGTCGTGGGATGTAACCTACTGGCTCAACGGATGGCTGTTCAACCGCTTGCCGCTCATCAAGCGCCTCAAGTGGCGCGAGGTGGTGAGCTGGCGTGGCGTGTGGGGCAGCCTGAGCGACCGCAACAACCCCGCCATGCATGACGACTTGCTGCGTTTTCCCGACGGCACGATGTGTCAAGACATGCATGGGAAGCCCTATATGGAAGCCGGTGTGGGCATTGACAACATCTTGAGGTTGTTCCGCGTCGATTATGTGTGGCGGCTCACTCATCGCGACACCCCAGGTGTTGACCGCTGGGGCATTCGTTTCAACCTCCACATCAATTTCTAGAAACATCGTGCTCGTCGTGTCAAAATCTCGCGCCATTCCCTGCGAGACGGTCACAAAAGTGTGATTTGCATGCCTTAGGGTGACCTTTTTGAGAGAATACCGTCAATGTTTCAAAAAAAATGTCTAACTTTGCGAGTGGCGAGGTGAAAAACCTGTTTTCATTATCCAAGTGGAAACAAAATCGTTAAAATCGGCTCGGCCAAGTTGTGAAAACCAATAAAACATTAAAATAAACCACAAACAACAATGAACAGACACAAACACAAAATCAGGCGTCATGGCGCATGGGGGGTGACTGTTGCCATTGCGATGGCAATGGGAGCCACGACAGTGTGGGCGGCACCCACAGGGTCGTCACAGTCCACAATGCAGACGCAATCAGCCATCGGTGGACAGGTGGTTGACGAGAACGGCGAGCCCGTTATCGGTGCGACCATCGGTGTCAAGGGCACCAATGCCGTCACTGTCACCGACTTCAACGGCAACTTTAGCATCAATGCCCCTCAGGGAGCGACACTGACCGTCAGCTATCTGGGCTATGCACCCTGTGAGGTGGTCATCAATGGCAGCACCATGCAGGTGACCCTCACCCCCAATGCCCAAGAACTGGGTGAGGTGGTAGTCACTGCACTGGGCATCAAACGCGAGGCCAAGTCACTGTCCTACAATGTGCAGCAGGTGGGTAGTGATGCCCTCATGACCGTGCAGGATGCCAACTTTGTCAACAGCCTCAACGGCAAGGTTGCAGGTGTCACCATCAACGCCAGTGCCGCTGGTGCTGGTGGCAGCAGCCGTGTGGTGATGCGCGGTGCCAAATCCATCAACGGCAACAACAACGTGCTGTATGTGGTTGACGGTATTCCTATGCCTAACCTCTCAAGCGAGCAACCAGAGGGCATCTTTGCTGGTGCTGGTCAGACTGGCGATGCCACAGCAGGCATCAACCCCGATGACATCGAGAGCATCAGTGCCCTGACCGGTCCCTCGGCTGCCGCATTGTATGGTGCCAATGCCGCCAACGGTGTCATCATCATCAACACCAAGCGCGGACGTGCCGGCAAGGTCGATGTGACCTACAACGGTAGTTTCCAGTTTTCACGTCCGCTCGTGTTACCCAAATTCCAGAACCAATATGGAGTGAGCGAGGCAGGCAGCTACTACAGTTGGGGTGAGAAACTGGCGACAGCCAGCAACAACGATCCAGCCGACTTCTTCCAGACAGCAACCAACATTGCCCAATCGGCAAGCATCAGCGTGGGCAACGACCGCAACCAGACCTATTTGTCACTGGGAGCCACCAACAGCGCGGGCATTATCCACAACAACAACTATGACCGCTACAACGTGTCGGTTCGCAACACCACCAATTTCTTTAACGACCGACTGACACTAGACCTCACCTACATGCTGACCGCCATCAAGGAGCAGAACATGATTAGCCAAGGTCAATATCACAATCCACTGGTGGCAGTTTATCTGTTTCCTGCTGGTGACGACTTCAGCAAGTTGGGCTACTTTGAACGCTATGACACGGGGCGCAACTTCCCTGTGCAATACTGGCCCTACAATTATGACCTGTCAATGGAAAACCCCTACTGGGTGACCGAGCGCGAGAAATTCATCAACCACAAGGAGCGCCACCAGTTCACCGCCTCGCTCAACTGGCGCATCACGCCATGGGTTGACATCACGGGACGTGTCAAGTATGACAAGAGTGGAGACCGATATGAAGAGAAGTTCTTTGCCTCAACCAACACGCTGTTTGCGTCAGAGTATGGCCACTATGCCCTGCGTCACGTGAACAACCGCCAACTGTATGGTGAGGCATTTGCCAAGTTCAACAAATACTTTGACCAGGACCGTTGGAGCATCAGTGGAGTGTTGGGTGCTAGCATTGACCAGCGAGACAACGACATCGACGGCTTTAGCGGCAACCTCAAGGGCACAGCCAACAAGTTCACCCTTGCCAACGTGGAGACCACCAACTCAACCTTCAAGCCCACCCAGAGCGGATATACCACCCAATTGCAGAGCTTGTATGCCACAGCCCAGCTGGGCTGGCGCGGGATGCTGTATGTGGACCTGACAGCACGCAACGACTGGTCTTCCAAGCTGGAGAAGAGCTATTTCTATTGGTCTGGCGGTGTCTCGGCCATCTGGACCGAGCTGTTCCCTGCCATCAAGAGCACATGGGGCTTGAACTACCTCAAGACACGCATCAGCTACAGTGAAGTGGGCAATGAACCCAACGAGCCCTTCCTGACCCGTGAGACCTATGCTATCAACCCGTCAACAGGTCTTGCCGAGACCTCAACACGATTGCTCACCGACCTCAAACCCGAGCGCACCCACTCGTGGGAAGCCGGTATCGACCTGGTGTTGCTGAACAACCGTCTGAAGTTGAACACGACACTGTACACGTCACGCACCTACAACCAATTCTTTTACCCCACCCTGCCCGCATCATCAGGCTATACCAGCGCTGTTGTCAACGGCGGACGTGTTGACAACAAGGGTGTGGAGCTCACGGCACGCTATGGTCAGCCACTGGGTCCAGTGCAGTGGGAGACCTACTTGACCTGGACGCTCAACCGCAACAAGGTGGTGGAATTGCTCAAGGACTGGGTGAACCCCATTGACGGCCAGAGTTACAACTTGAGTGAACTGTACATGGGAGGCACAAGCGGATATCAGATACGCCTCACCGAGGGTGGCACGCTGGGTGACATCTATGTTTCAACACTCAAGACCGATGAACACGGTGCCATCTATGTCAACCCTGAGACCCAGAGTGTTGAGGCCAATCCCAACAACAATGACTACTACATCTATGCTGGCAAAGCGACCCCCAACTACAACCTGTCATGGGGTAACAACCTGACTTTCAATGGCATCAATCTGTCATTCTTGTTCACCTATCGCAATGGTGGCATCGTTGTGAGTGAGACACAAGCCATTCTGGACTATTATGGCGCATCACTTGCCACTCAAGAGGCACGCAACAACGGTGGTGCCGTGGTTAACGGCAAGACGATACCTGCCCAAGCCTACTATCAGACCATCGGCAGTCCCAATGGCACTGTTGACGCCTGTTACACCTACAGTGCAACCAACTTGCGTCTGGCCGAGTTGAGCATTGGATATGATGTACCCATCAACCGTTGGGTAAGGTGGATTAAAGGGCTGAACGTGTCGCTAGTTGCTCACAACCTGTGCATGTTGTACAACAAGGCCCCCTATGACCCCGAGGCAACCTCTAACACAGGCACCTATTATCAGGGCATCGATTACTTTATGCAACCCAGCCTGCGTTCGTTGGGCATGAATGTGAAACTCAAATTCTAACCAGTCATGAAAACAATCATTAGATATACATTAGCCACTGTGGCAACCATGATGTTGTTCACAGCGTGTACCGACGGTTTTGAAGACATGAACACCAACCAGCACGAGCTGACCGAGGAGGAATTGTCTCAAGACTACCAGAACGTGGGTGCTTTTTTTGCACAGATGATTTCACGCGTTGTCTTGTTTGATGATGGTTCGGGAAACTGCTTGTCGTCCGACTATCAGGTGGCACAAGGATTGAGCGCCGACCCATTTTCGGGTTACATTGGCCTCACGGGCACGTGGCGCAACGGCATCCACAACGGCTCCTATAGCTTTGTGAGCGGTTGGTATGACCAGATGTTTACCCGAGCCTTCAGCGAGGTCATGCCGGCATGGTCACGAGTGCGCACAGTGGCCACCCAGATGGGACAACCCGCTGTGGCAGCACTCGCCGATATCATCAAGGTGGAAGCGTTGCACCGTGTCACCGACATGTATGGTCCCATCCCCTACATCAACTATGGCGACGGCAGCATTGGCACGGCCTATGACCGCCAACAGGATGTCTATAGCCGCTTCTTTGTTGAACTGGACAGTGCGATTGCTGTACTCACTCCGCTAGCACAGGCTGGCGAGACGTTGCTGCCCGACTATGACAACATCTATGAGGGTGACGTGGCCAGTTGGGTGCGATTTGCCAACACGTTGCGCTTGCGTCTGGCGTTGCGCATCGTGTATGCCAACGAGTCGTTGGCCCGCACCGAGGCCGAAAAATCCGCCGCCAACCCCATTGGATTTATCGAGACTACCGCCCAGCGTGCTGCCTTGCTGCACAGCCGTGTCACCTATTTCCATCCAAACTATGACATGGCCTATAACTTCAACGCTGGCGAGATACGCATGAGCGCCAGCATGGACAGCTACATGAACGGGTATAGCGACCCGCGACGCAGTGCCTACTTTGTGGCCGCCAGTGCCGATGGAGGCTATCATGGTGTTCGCCTGGGTGTTCACAACATGAATCCCTCACGATATGCCGGGACAGCGATTTCCAACCTCAACGTTAACACAACCACAACGCCCATCGTGTGGATGACAGCTGCCGAGAGCCACTTCTTGCGTGCCGAGGCAGCGTTGCGCGGCTGGAACATGGGCAAGAGTGCCCAGACATACTACGAGGACGGCATCCGTGCCTCATTTAGCGAGAATGATGTGAGTGGTGCTGACAGTTACATTGCTAATGCCACCGCCACACCCGCCCGATATGTGGACAAGACTGGTGGCGGCAACAGCATGACCGCCCGCAGTTCCATCACAATCGCATGGGACGATGAGGCAGACTTTGAGACCAATCTGGAACGCATCATTACCCAGAAGTGGATTGCCATGTATCCCGACGGTTGTGAAGGCTGGGCGGAATTTCGCCGCACGGGTTATCCATGCCTGTTCCCTGTTGTGAACAACGACAGCGACGGCAAGATTGACACCGACATTCAAGTGCGCCGTTGCCCATTCCCTGTGTCGGAATACAACACCAACAGCGATGCTGTCAATGCAGCAGTCACCGTGCTGTCTGGCGAGGCCCTTGAGGGTGGTCAGGACACTGGAGGCACCCGCGTGTGGTGGGACCGCAAGGCACATTAATCATCATTTTATCCATTTCATTTATCATCAAGACAATGAAAACGACTATTAAACACATCAAGCGTCTGGCAGCGACATCGCTGGCGGTGCTCACGTTAACAGCGTGTGACACCGACCCCGAAGCATTGCAATTGCAGACGCTCAACGAGTATAGCGAGGAATACTATTCAGCCCTGCGCGCCTACAAGCAGAGCTACCACGAGTTGTGCTACGTCTATTACGCCGACTGGGCACCCATCGAGGGTGCGACTGGCTACAAGGACCCCGCCTCGTGGGGCGAGTGCATCATCGGCTTGCCCGACAGCATCGACATCGTGAACCTGTGGATGGGTATTCCCACTGCCGACACGCATCCCGTGGCTTATCAGGACATGATTGAGACACGGGAGAAGAAGGGGACACGATTTGTGTATCACGCCGATGCCAGCAACTACAACCACCAGTTCACGCTCACCGTGCGCGACGATGGCTATAACGCCACAGGCGAGCTCAAGTACTACGACCTGTTGACCGACCGCAGCGAGGAAGCGATACGCGCCTACGCCCGATGGGTGTGCGACACGGTGGTGCAGACCAACCTGGATGGTGTGGATTTTGACTACGAGGGTTGGACCGCGCAACAGATACTGTGGGTTGCCGAGGAGTGCAACAAGGTGTTTGGTCCCAACGGCATGTTCCCCGACATGCTGGTGATTATCGACTACTTTAACAGCTCGCCGCCAACAACGTGTGACCCCTATGTGGACTACTACGTCAAGCAGGCCTACAGCCAGCAGGGTGCTGGCGTGGGTGCTGGCGGTCACCCCGATGAGAAGGTGATTTATTGCGAGTCGTTCGGACAACAGCCCACGGGCGGCAAGATTCTCGAATATGCCGCTTGGGAGCCCGAGACCGGCCACAAGGGAGGCTGTGGAGCCTACTATGTGGAGCGCAACTACTACAACACAAGCGATGGCATCCCCTACGGAGCCATCCGCCAAGCCATCCAAATCATGAACCCCTCAAACCCCTGATGCAACATGAAAACAAGACGAAATCCAATCATCATGACATTGTGCTGGCTGCTAGTGGCCGCAGCCGTGTGCTTCACCTCATGCAACAGCGAGGGTGACGACTTTGATTATAACAAGGCGGGGCTGCTCATCAGCGGCACCGAGGAGGTGCCCGTGCAAGCGTTCACCGTTGACGAGTTGCCGTCGTCCTATGCCATCACGGTCAAGGCGACGCGCAAGTGTGAGAGTGCCGTCACGGTGCGCCTTGCCATCGACACCAGTCTGGTGAGCCAATACAACGCTGCCAACGGCACCAGCTACTATCCAATCCCGCCCAGTTGCGTGCAACTCACCACCAGCGAGGTCACCATCGATGCCGGTTCGGCAGTCTCATCGGCCGCACAGGTGCAGGTGGTCAACACCGATGCTTTTGTCGAGGGGTGCACTTACGTTATACCCGTCACCATCCAGCAAGTGAGCGGCGGCAATCAAGAAGTTATCGAGAGCTCTCGCACCATCTATCTGCGCATTGCCCGCATCATCACGTTCTACTCACTAGAAAACAACCTGAATGCCTCGTCTAACTATATCTTTCCCGATGACAAACGAGTGGACTTGTCACGTTACACCATCGAGTTCAAGTTCTATAGTTACAAGTTTGGCAACGTGGGTGACATCAAGCGAGTGCTAGCCATCGAGGGCAAGAACGAGGAGGAGGCCAACATGTTCCGATTTGGCGAAAATGGGTCGGCAGGTGGTGACATCCTGCAATGGGTGCTGCCAGGTGGCAGGGCATTTTCCAATACCCACTTCCAGACCAATCGCTGGTATCTCATCTCCTGCACATATGACGGCTCCACATTCCGCATGTACGTTGACGGTGTGGAGGATGCACAAGCCAGCGGTACGGGCAAGGTCACGCCGTTCCAGCGCTTTGAGTTGGGCATGTCGTGGGGCGGTTATCGCAGCTCACAATTCTTCTCAGGGCGCATTGCCGAGGTACGCTTGTGGAACCGAGCCTTATCGGCCAATGAGATTTCAACCGGCCTGGCCAGTGTCAATGCCCAGAGCGACGGCCTTGTCGCCTACTGGAAGATGAACGAGACCGAAGGCCACATCTTCCACGATGCCACTGGCCACGGATATGACATGGACTGGACCGACACGTGGCGCGACGACAAGGAGGACGGCAACCTTGTACATCATGACTACAGCCAGTACATCAAGTTTGTGTGTGACGACAACAACAAGGCCACCCAGTGACCCGTTGATTGCTATGGACAAAATCACCCCAACGCATCGCAACACGTTGGGGTGATTTGTTATTTGCCTGCTTGAAGGGGGTTACCCACAATCCCATGTGTAAAGCACATGGCTCCAATCACGAGCCACGAGTGCGCCATTGTCAATGAACAAGAAACCAGCGCCCATGTCACCCCACATCACCAGTTCCTTGCGGTCAATCGTTGAGAATTGCGAGGCGAGTTGTATCAGCAGGGTGTCATGGCTGGCCATGTCCTGGCGTGGATCATCCTGGGTAAACACGGCATAGCCCAGCATCTGATGTGCAGGAGCTTGCATGCCCAGCGTGCGCTCCAGATAGACGGCATCACTATTGTCCAGCACAGTGAACCAGTCCTCAGCGCTGCAATCCTCGCCAGTGAGGTCGAGCATCACTTGATTAAAAACATCTTTAAAGCCGCCATCGGTCACACCCATGGCAGTGCTTTCTAATGTCACATCGATAGCCACCTCGCGCTTGACAGGGGTGACCATGTCTTGCACAGTGGCATGAGTGGGAACCTGCATGGCTTGTAACTGAACTGCCGTAACGTTCTGATCAATCGTGTCATGATGGATGACAGCAAAGGTCTCACCATTGTGGCTCTGGTTGCCACGACAGCCATACATCAAGTCGGTGTTGACACTGATGAACCATTGCAACATGCCCTGTTGGGGCAACGGAGCCTGCAATTGAGCCTGCTCACAGTTGATTTGTAATATCATCATCATCTTGTTTCCCTCATTATCAACAGGATAGTCGCGAGTTGAGGGCCAATAGGGTAAACCACCCACCTTGCTGTCGGTAATGCCAGGCTGGCGTTGCTCGTTGAGGGTCAAGCGGTAATGTTCACAAGTGGTGAGGCGCGTCACCTCATCGGCAATGCGTTGCGCCAGTTCACTGTGCTTCAATGGGTTGTTATTCATAACATTATAGCACTAGTTGTAGTCTTGTTATTGTCGTTTATCACAAAGGGTTTCAATGAGCATAATAGGCACTCACGGTGCTGATGCAAGGACAGGCGCGAGCATCCAGGATGCGCACACGCCATTCACGGGCAGTGGCGTCCTTGAAGCGCACGATGCGCTTGTAACCGATGGTCGTCGTCTCCTCGTCAACATCAACAGGAATCCACTGGCCACCCTGCTTGTACTCAATCACAAACTGCTTGACACGTTGCCCCAGCGGGATGTATTCTTGCAACATGATGCGGTTGAGTGTCTGTGCCCGTTTTAGCTTCACAGTGAGGTCGGCACTCAACACGCCATCGCTTGTTGCCCAATAGGTATCAAAATTGTCATCGGCAACCATCGAAGCGCCGAAGGCCTTGCCACGCTGCTCGCTGGCCTTGAACGAAGCCCCAGCAAACAAGTCATAATTCAGCTCACGATTCAGACGCTGCCGCCATTGCACAATGGTTGCCGAATCATTGGCATGAATAAGTCCATCGCGGTCAACAGGGAAGTTGAGCAGGAACGTGCCATTGTGTCCCACACTGCGATAATACAAGTCCACCAGCTTGTCAACACTCTTGGGTTGCTCATTCTCGTGATAGAACCAGCCCGAGCGAATGGAGGTGTTGCACTCGGCAGCCGTCCAGGTGTCACCATCGGCATGGCCTGACTGCAACTCCTCATAGTCGGGATAACCTGGGTAAACATCATTGCCGCGCAGGAACGACCAGTTGGTAGCATTGGCATAGCCCTTCTCGTTACCCACCCAGCGACAGCCAGGACCACCATCCGAGAAAATCACGGCACCTGGCTGCAAGCGGTTAACGATGCTCCATGCGTGAGGATAGTCGTAGTAGGTGCGTCGGTCAATCTCACGTTTCTCACGCGCTCCACCATACCAGCCATCACCGCCATTGGCACCATCAAACCACACCTCAAAGATGTCACCATACTGGGTCATCAGCTCCTCGAGCTGAGCATAATAATATTCCCGATATAACGGAGTGCCATAGAATGCCTGATGCCTATCCCACGGCGACAGATAGACACCGAACTTGATGCCATACTTCTTGCAAGCAGCCGCCAACTCACCCACAATGTCGCCCTTGCCGTCCTTGTAGGGTGAGTTGCGAACACTGTAGTCGGTGTAATGGGTGGGCCACAAGCAGAAACCGTCATGGTGCTTGCACGTGAGTATCACACCACGCATGCCAGCGGCAACCAGCGTGCGCACCCACTGTTCGCAGTCCAGCCGCGAGGGATTGAACACAGTGACAGGAGCATCACCATAGCCCCACTCCTTGTCGGTGAACGTGTTGGGACCAAAATGAATGAAAGCGTAGGTTTCAAGTTGCTGCCATGCCACTTGTTGAGGAGTGGGAATGGGATAACAGGGTGCAGGAGCCGCCACATCGGCAGCATTCGTTGTGCCGTGACCCAGCGTTAATGCCAGGGTAGCAACCATGAGAATGCGTGATATCTTGTTCATTGTGATAAAAATAATTTATTTTGAATTTCACTTGCACCGCAAATTTACGTCATTTTTTGCAATTTCCACACATGTGGGCAATATTTCCTAGAAAAAACGTCGATAGTTGATGAATAAGCGTCCATGCGTTGCGAGCTTCAATTTCAACCCAATAGCAAGATTGTTGATAAAAAATGTCAAATACTTGCTCCCGAAGCGAAAAAAACGCTAAATTTGTGCAAAAATCAACCTATGCCTGTTTGTGGCATGCTTTAACAAGTTTAAAATGAGTTATTTTATGGCAAACGACATGAAACATATTGCAACCATGGCCGCATGTGTGGCTGTGGCAGTGCTTGGAACCAGCCAAGTGTTGAATCGCGGCATTGGCCAGTATCCCGGCAATCCCGACGAGAACTTTGCCCCAACAATTGAGGCCACCAGCGATGGCAGCTATCGCAATCTGGCACTGCATCGTTGCACCCAGCAGTCCTCGTCATGGGACTACAACATGACATCCCAATTGTTGACGGATGGCATCATCCACAAGGGACTACCCACCATGCTGCGGGTGTCCACACCCGATGGCCCCGTTGTTGCCAACCACCGTGAGGCTGCCATTGACGGCAACGAGTGGACGTGCAACACCGTGCTGGGCAGTGACACATGGCTGCAACTGGACTGGCAGGGCATGACTATCAAGGCCGACAGCGTGAGGCTGGTGTGCCGCATGGCTTACGACCCACAGCAGAGCGGCAAGGGAGGATACAGCCTGCGCGTGCTCACATCACGCGACGGCACGACGTGGCAAGTGGCCGATGAGGTGAAAGGCGAGGGGCTGCCTGGACAAGCTTCACGATACATGGCCCACAGCGACCCCAACAAGAACACGGGTGACGGCAACCTGCCCACGCGGGTGATTAATCACCCGTTCAACCTGGGCAATGCGGGGGCATTTTCACACATGCGTGTCGAGCTCAAGACCCCAGGTGCCATACACTGGACCATCACCGAGCTGCCGATGACCCATGATAATCACCGCGCCACGGGCGTGCTGCCCGCTACCCACTTCACCAGCGCATGGATGAGTGCTGGCAACAAGGACGAATGGGTATCGGTTGATTTGGGAGCTAGCGCCAACATCGCCCTCGTGCGTCTGCACTGGCTCAACCGTCCCGCCACGGGCGAGGTCAAGGTCAGCGACGATGGCACCACCTGGCGCACAGTATCATCATTAAATCCCAATGCCAGCCAGACAGAAGATGTCAACATCGGCACCCGAGCCCGATATGTGTCCGTGACAATGAACGGCGGCAATGCCCCCATAGCCATGTCAGAACTGGAAGTGCTGGGTAATGGCGGCGTTACCGTCACCCCCCACCCCGATGGCGGCTGGCAAGACGGGCGATGGCTGCTAGATGGCGGAGACTGGCGTCTGCAACGCGCCTCACAAGTCAATGCCAGCGGCAACGAGATTTCCTCAACCGCATTCTCACCCGATGGCTGGCTGGTAGCTACAGTGCCTGCCACAGTGTTGACCAGCTATGTCAACGCTGGAGCCCTGCCCGACATGAACTATGACGACAACCTGATGCTGTCAAGTGAGTCATTCTTCAATGGCGACTTCTGGTACAGGCGCACCTTTGACTTACCTGCCCAGTTGCAAGGCAAGCGCGTGATGCTCAATCTTGACGGCATCAACTGGAAAGCGCAGGTGTGGCTCAACGGTCAGTTGATTGGCCACATTGCCGGCGCCTTCAAGCGCACAGCACTCGACATCACCTCGCTGTTGCGTCCCACAGGCAACGTGTTGGCAGTGCGCATCATCGCCAACGCCAACCCCGGCGGTGTGAAGGTCAAGACCGACCTCAACACCGACTACAATGGCGGTGTGCTGGGTGCCGACAATCCCACATTCCATGCAACCATCGGTTGGGACTGGATTTCGAGCATCCGCGGGCGTGACATCGGCATCTGGGACGATGTTTACCTGACATCGAGCGGCGACGTGACGGTGTCCGACCCTGTGGTGACCACAACGCTGGGCGGCAATGACACCCTGGCCACAATGACACCAGCAGTGATGCTGACCAACCATGCTGACCAGACCGTGAGAGGTACCCTGCGCGGTAACATCGGCAACATCACGTTTGAAAAACTCGTTACCCTCAATCCCCACTCCACCACCGAGGTCGCATTCACACCCGATGAGTTCCCGCAACTCCAAGAGCGCCAGATGCGTCTGTGGTGGCCCAATGGCATGGGCGAGGCCTACTTGTATGATGCATCATTTGCCTTTGAACAGGATGGCAACGTGAGCGACGAGGTGCACTACAAGGCCGGCATCCGGCAAGTGACCTATACCGACGTGGACACACAATTGCGCCTCTACATCAACCATCGTCGCGTGATACCGCTGGGGGGCAACTGGGCATTCAGTGAAAACAACCTCAACTATCGCGGACGCGAGTTTGATGCCGCAGTTCGTCACCACAAGGAGATGAATTACAACATGATACGCAACTGGGTGGGGATGATTGGCGACAACGAGTTCTATGAGGCTTGCGACCGCTATGGCATCATGGTATGGCAAGACTTCTGGCTCGCCAACCCTGCCGACGGCCCCGACCCCGACGACGAGCAGATGTTCATGGACAATGCCCGTGACCTGATACTCAAGATACGCAACCATCCCTGCATCGGCATCTATTGCGGCCGCAACGAGGGCTATCCGCCCAAGACACTTGATGCCGCCCTGCGACAGGCGGTTGCAACGATGCACAGCGACATGGCATACATCAGCAGCAGTGCCGACGACGGCGTGAGCGGTCACGGTCCGTACAATGCTCTTGCCGCCAAGGAATACTTTGAACGGCAAACAGGCAAGATGCACACCGAGCGCGGCATGCCCAACGTGATGACATTTGAAGGCCTGAGCCGGACACTCAAACCTGAGCACCTGTGGCCACAGAACCTCTACTGGGGACGTCATGACTACACCATGCAGGGTGCCCAGCGTGGCTCGTCGTTCAACCAGCTCATTGCCGACAACTTTGGCGAGCCCACATCGGCCAAACAGTTCACCCAGTGGGCACAATGGATTAACCTGGAGGGCTATCGTGCCATGTATGAGGCCGACAGCCGTGACCGCCTGGGGCTGCTCATCTGGATGAGCCATCCCTGTTGGCCCAGCATGGTGTGGCAGACCTACGACTACTATCTGGAACCCACCGCTGCCTACTATGGCGTGAAACACGCCTGTGAACCGTTGCACGTGCAGTACAACCCCGTCAAGCAATGCGTCGAGGTGGTGAACCGCTGTGCCGGCAACCGCCGTGTTGCAGTGACAGCCACGCTCTATGACATGAACGGCAATGCCGTGTGGAGCGACAGCCAGTCCTACAACGTGAATGAGGATGTCACCATGCAGGGCATGCCAGTGGTGTTGCCCGCCACCATGAATGGCAGTCACCTGTTGCGTCTGTCGCTCACTGCCGACAACGAGATGAGCAGCGTCAACGACTACATGCTGCCAGCCAGTGACGGCAGCCGCCGCGACCTGACGACCCTGCCGCAAGCCCAAGTGACAAGCACATTGTTGCCAGTGTCATCCACAGGCAACAACCGCCACCTCATGCTCACCCTGCGCAACACTGGCAATGTGACGGCAGTGATGATGCGTGTGAACCTGATGGGCGAGGACAACGAGCAGATATTACCCGTTAGATACAGCGACAACTACTTCCACCTGTTGCCTGGCGAGGTGCGCAACATTGACATCGAGTGGGATGTGCGCGATGCCCGTGGCGGCAAGCCGCGTGTGGTTGTGACTGGCATGAATTTTGAATAAATCAACTAGACTAACATGAGAAAAATCATCATCACCGCAGCCCTGGCTATAATGTCGGCGACATGCATGGCAGCCAAGCCACAATATCCTTACCAAAACGCTTCATTGCCCATCGAACAGAGGGTTGAGGACTTGTTGTCACGCATGACGCTTGAGGAGAAGGCAGGACAACTCATCTGCCTGCTGGGCTGGGACTCTTACAGCATCGATGGCAAGCGCAAGAATGTTACGGTCAGCGACAAGTTCATCAGTCAAGTCAACGACCAGCAGGTGGGCATGTACTGGGCAACATTTCGCGCGGATCCATGGACCCAGAAGACCCTCACCAACGGTCTAACACCAGCACTGGCGGCACAAGCGGCCAACGCCATGCAGCGCTATGCCATCGAGCACACACGGCTGGGCATTCCCATCTTTCTCGCCGAGGAGGCTCCCCATGGCCACATGGCAATAGGGGCGACGGTGTTCCCCACAGGACTGGGCATGGCGGCAACGTGGTCACAAGCGGCAGCACAAGCTGCTGGCGAGGTCATGGCACGCGAGATACGTCTGCAAGGTGGACACATCAGCTATGGCCCCGTGCTGGACTTGAGCCGCGAGCCACGATGGTCACGCGTCGAGGAGACGCTGGGCGAGGATCCCGTGTTGAGTGGCGTGCTAGGCGCCGCCATGGTGCGCGGGCTGGGTGGCGGTGACATCACCCTGCCTCACTCCACCATCGCCACCATCAAGCATTTCATCGCCTATGGCACAACCGAGGGGGGACAAAACGGAGCCCGCAGCATCGTGGGACCGCGCGAGTTGCAGCAGGTGTTCCTGCCACCGTTCAAGCGCGTGGTTGATGCTGGGGCATTGTCCATCATGACCTCATACAACTCGCTTGATGGCGTGCCCTGCACCAGCAACGGCTATCTGCTCACCGACATGTTGCGCAGGCAGTGGGGCTTCAACGGATTTGTCGTGTCTGACCTGTACAGCATCGATGGCTTGCGCGGCACCCATCACACCGCCGCCACATCACAGCAAGCGGGCGTGCAGGCATTGCGTGCAGGCGTGGACGTGGACCTGGGCGGCAACTGCCATTCCCAACTGGCTCAAGCGGTGCGCGACAATGACATCGACGAGGCAGCAGTCAACGAGGCTGTGCGGCGTGTGCTCACGATGAAGTTCAAGATGGGACTGTTTGACAAGCCATTTGTTGACCCCAGGGCAGCAGACAAGGGTGTGCACGACGCACAAGCCGTGGCAACTGCTCTGCAAGCGGCTCAATCCAGCGTCACATTGCTCAAGAATGACGGCATCTTGCCCCTGCGCCATGACGCTCGCGTGGCAGTGGTGGGTCCAAATGCCGACAACGTCTATAACATGCTGGGCGACTACACGGCTCCACAACCCGACGGCAAAGTCATCACCGTTCGTCAGGGTCTAGTCAACACATTGGGCGACAACAACGTGACTTATGCCCGCGGATGCGCCATCCGTGACACCACACTCACCGACATCGATGCCGCGGTGGATGCCGCCAACCGCGCCGACGTGGTGATTGCCGTTGTTGGAGGCTCATCGGCAAGGGATTTCAAGACCTCCTACGAAGCGACAGGTGCTGCCAGTGCCGACCAGCAGACCATCAGCGACATGGAGTGCGGCGAGGGCTTTGACCGGGCCACTCTTGACCTGCTGGGTGATCAGTTGCCACTGCTTGAAGCGCTCAAGCGCACCGGTAAGCCACTGGTGGTCGTGTACATCGAGGGGCGACCACTCAACAAGAATTGGGCTGCCGACAACGCCAACGCACTGCTCACCGCCTACTATCCTGGCGAGCAAGGGGGCAATGCTATTGCCGACGTGCTGACGGGCAAGTACAATCCCGCCGGTCGTCTGCCAGTGACTGTGCCACGCAGTGTGGGCCAGTTGCCAGTCTTTTACAACAAACCATTGCCTGTGGCTCACGATTATGTCGAAATGACTGCCACTCCACTTTACCCCTTTGGCTATGGTTTGAGCTACACCACGTTTGACTACAGCGCGTTAACCATCACTCCACAAGGCAATGACGGCTGGAACGTCACGTTCACAATCACCAACAGTGGCAGCCGCGACGGCGACGAGGTGCCGCAACTGTATGTGCGTCACCGTCAGAGCACGATGGTGCAACCCGAGCGGCAACTGGTGGCATTTGACCGCATTCACCTCAATGCTGGTGAGACACGCCACGTGACATTGCACATTGACCGTGATGACCTTGCTATCGTCAATGCTGCCATGCAGTGGACCGTCGAGCCAGGCACAGTGGACATCATGGTTGGCGCTTCCAGTCAAGACATTCGCCTCAAGGGTGAGATTGACGTCAAGTGACCAGAAATATCAACCTCAACAATATCATCCCACCTGTCGCAACCACAAGGACAGGTGGGATATTTTGAATCTTTTTTTTAATATCATCACCAAAAAATAGCCTCATAATTTTGCATTTTTTAAAATAATCACTAACTTTGCAACGATTTTAATGTATTAACAGTTATAATATTTTTATCAACCTTTAAAAACTAAAAATTACATGAAAAAAGCGTTACTACTTATTGCAGCAGCGTTCATGGCTAGTGCATCCATCAACGCTCAAACAGGTTTCTACACCTTGGACCAAATCAACAACGACACTGACCATGCTCTTGAAGCCTCGGAACCCGAAGTCGGCTATTGGTATCAAAGTGGTGAGGAAACCCATCTGACCATCGACTCGGTTTATTGCCAAGATGCATGGCAACTGAACGGCGAGGATTACTGGATTTATGAGCCCGTGTTCACGTACTATCACAGTTTCAAACAAACCAGCCACACCAACTATGTGATTAAGAAAATCCGCGTATGGCGTGAAACTGATGATCATGCCGAAAAGTTGGCTAGCCGTGAAGCCCGCAACACATACTGCTACATGTGCTATGAGAATGATGACATCATGGACATCGAGTGGGGAACTGGCTTTGACGGTGTGGTACAGGCCAAACTGCCCGCTGCCAAGACCTATTGTGAAGCCCAGGGCATCGCCGATGATGGTGTGGGAGACTTGCAAACCTACTTTGGCGCTCGCATGGGCACCAAGGAGAACCCCACCAAAATCACTTTCCGCATCCGTCTCTACACCGTGCTTGAGGACTACCAGAACAAGGGCACTTACTATGTTAACCACGGTGGCATTTACACCGAGGACAATGATGCCCCCTTCCGTGTGTGGGAAGATGTCATCGATGTTTATTTCCCCAATGACAACGTGAACACCGCTGTCAAGGAAGTGAACGCAGCCAAGGACATCACTGGCGTGAGCTACTACAACATGCAAGGCATGCAGTCCAACCAGCCGTTTGACGGCATCAACATCGTCGTCACCAGCTACTCGGACGGCACGACTACCAGCAGCAAGGTTATCCGCTAATCTGCGTTAACATCTAACAATCATCACGAGTGCGGCTGCGCGTGTATCTCACACACGCAGCCGCACTCTTGTTGTTTTTACACACCAGCTCAACAATGCTGCCGTCTGCCGCGACGAGGCATCACGCGCTCCTCAACCCACTGCATGACAACAAACAGCACAGGAACCAGCACCAGCAACCCCACGGTGCCAACAAGCATGCCACCAATGGTACCAACACCCAGCGAATGGTTGCCGTTAGCTCCCACGCCTGTCGAGAGCGCCATGGGCAATAGACCAAACACCATGGTGGTTGAGGTCATCAAGATGGGTCGCAAGCGAGCACGTGCCGCCGACACCGCAGCAGCCGCTATCGACATACCCTCGCGACGACGTTCAGTGGCATACTCGGTGAGCAAGATGGCGGTCTTGGCCAACAGGCCGATGAGCATGATGAGACCCGTCTGCATGTAAATGTTATTTTCCAGACCAAACAAGCGGGCAAACAAGAAACTGCCCACCAGACCAAGGGGCACACTCAATATCACAGCCAAGGGGATAAATAGGCTCTCATACAACGCACACAATATCAGATAGATGAAAACAATGCACATCACAAACACCAACGCCGTGGTGTTGCTGGCATCAGCCTCTTGACGGGTCATCCCGCCAAACTCGTAGGAGTAGCCCTGCGGCAACACCTGGGCTGCAACTTCCTTGACAGCGGCAATTGCTTGCCCCGTGCTATAACCCTCGGCTGCCGAACCACCCACAGCAATGCTGGGGAACAGGTTGAAGCGCGACAACGTCTCGCTGCCATTCACCTTGGTCAACGTCACATACTGGCCGATGGGTGACATCGTGCCACTAGAAGTCTTGACGTAGATGTTGTTGAGCGATTGTTCGTCAGCACGAAACTCTGGCGAGGCCTGCACCATCACGCGATACAACTTGGTGAAACGGTTAAAGTTAGATGCATACGAGCCACCGATATATCCCGACATTGCACTCAGCACATCACTGGGTGACACCCCGTTGCGCTTGCACACCGCAGCGTCAACTTCCACCCTGTATTGTGGGTACCGCATGCTGAAGTTGGTATAGGCTCGTGAGATTTCGGGGCGTTTATTCAACGCATCAACCAGCTGATTGGTATATTTTGCCAAATCTTCCATTGTTCCACCCTTGCGGTCCTGCACATTGATGTCCAGGCCACTGATGCGTCCAAATCCCGGCAGCGTGGACTGCGGGCTCACTTGTATTTTGGCATTGGCAATGTCGGCGGTACGTCGATAAATTTCCTTGATGACCGACTGCTGGTCCTCGCCCTTGCCCTTGCGCTCTTCCCAGTTCTTGAGCTTGATGGTAATGTTGCCGTTGCTCGACGACTGCTCGTTGCTCAAGCTCGTGCCCGCCACCAGTGAATAAATCTTGATAGCCTCAATGTCACAGATGCGCTCCTCCACCTGCTTCAACAGTTTGTGAGTCTCGTTGAGACTTGTACCTGGTGCCGCCTGCACGTTCACTAGTATGCTACCCATGTCCTCGGCTGGCACCAGACCAGTCTTGGTGTTCTTGACAAGCCAGCCCAGTCCAATCACCGACAGCGCGACGATGAGCCACACCACCCACTTGTGGCGAAACAGAACAGCGAAGGAACGCACATACTTGCCCGAAAGGCTCTGGAAAGCACTGTCAAATGCGATGTGAAAGCGCGATGAGAAACTCAGTCGTTCACCCTGCGCCACATCGGCATGGGGCGTCATGATGAGTGCACACAAGGCCGGACTCAACGTCAATGCATTCAAGCACGAGATGGCAACAGCAATGGCCATCGTCACGCCAAACTGAATGTAGAACTTGCCTGACACGCCTCCCACAAAGCACACGGGGATGAATACGGCCATGAACACCAGTGTGGTTGTCACCAGTGCCGATGTGATACCCCCCATGGCATCAACCGTTGCATCATAGGCCGACCTGTAGCCCGCATCAAACCGGGCTTGTACCGCCTCGACAACCACAATGGCATCATCAACAACAGTGCCTATCACCAGCACCAACGCAAACAGCGTGAGCAAGTTCAGACTGAAACCAATGATTTTCAAGAACGCAAACGTACCCAACAGCGACACAACAATCGCTACCGTGGGAATAATCGTTGAACGAAAACTTTGCAAGAAAATGTACACCACCAGTATCACCAGCAACAGAGCCTCAAGCAATGTCTGCACCACATTGCTAATGGACGCATCCAGAAAATCCTTCTTGCTCTCCAAATCCTCAATGACGATGCCTGACGGTAATTCGGCTCGCATGTCCTCAACCTCTTTATCAATCTGGGTGATGATTTCGTTGGCATTGCTGCCTGCTGTCTGGTTAATCATGAAGTTGACACCCTGGTGACCATTGGTCTCGCCAATGAACGAATAATTCAAGCCACCCAATTCAACACGCGCCACATCCTTGATGCGCAACACACCGCCATCGGGAAGCGACTTGATGACCATGTTCTCAAAGTCAGGTTCTTCCTCATACCGGCCTCGATACTTCAACACATACTGGTAGGCGTTTTGTGACTCAGCACCCAGCGTACCCGTTGCCGCTTCCACATTCTGCTCATCAAGCACGGTGCTGATGTCCTTGGGGGTCACACCATACATGGCCATCTTGTTGGGGTCTAGCCAGATGCGCATCGAGTAATCAGCACCGATAACAGTAACCTCACCCACACCAGCAATGCGTGACAAGCGAGGCTCGATGTTGATTTTGCCATAGTTGGCAAGAAAAATGCGGTTGTAGGCATCTGTTGGGCTATATAGCGTCATCTGCTTGATGTTGCTCGACTGACGCTTGCGCACATTGATACCGCCTTTCACCACATCACTGGGCAACTTGCCCTGAACCGTCGCAACACGATTTTGCACATCAACCATCGCCATGCTTGGGTCGGTGCCTTGACGAAAAAATACCGATACCGACGCACTGCCACTGTTGCTCGCTGTCGAGGTCATGTACAGCATGTTCTCGGCACCATTGATGGCCTCCTCAAGCGGCACGACAACACTCTTCTGCACCGTCTCGGCATTGGCACCCGTGTAGGAGGCGCCAACACGCACAGTGGGAGGTGCCACTTGTGGATATTGCTCCACAGGCAATTGCAGCAGGCCGATGATGCCCAATATCACCAGCAACACAGATATCACACCCGCCAGAATGGGCCGGTCGATGAATGTCTTGATTTTCATATTTTAACGTTATTGTTTATAACCTTGTGGAGTTGTTTTTAGGGAACACTTGTCGCCTGCTGGAATCCTACCAGAACCATAGCATCAATTCGTCTTGTTGCCAACATCAAAGTTACAATTTTTCTGCTATACAAGCCCCATCACCATCTTGTTTTTCTTATTTTTTAGCATTTGGGACAATTTTAATAACATAATTTTAAGAATTTAACCTCTTAGCCATGATGAGCCTCCATGAAGAAGCAACAACAGGTCACAACCGATTAACATGACGAATGTTAACATACAGTCATTCAAACAAATGAGGTTTCTTGTTAGCATTAGTCAATGGACCATGACACTGGTGAAAGGTCATTTATATGATGGAACATATCGCTTATTTCCATATTTATTGTAACTTTGCAACAAGTTGAAACACAAAAAAATTGAAACAACAATGCTCAGAAAAGAACGTGTCACACAAGACAGCAAGATTCTGGAACAAGTCATGAGACTATATGCGGCATCATTTCCTCGCAACGAGCGCATCCCCCTGGGTGAGTTGCTTGATGCCAACAACAAGGCTGGTGAGGTGCTTGCATTCTATGACGACAACTTGTTTGTGGGATTTGCCTGCATGCTCCACAGCGACATCCCTGTGTCACACATCATTTTTCTGGCTGTTGACCCCCAGTTGCGCAGTCATGGTTATGGCAGCAGCATGTTGCAAGCCCTGCACGCACACAAACCCGACAGGAAAATCTTTGTGGACATTGAAGCCGAAAACGAGGCCGCACCCAACAACGCACAGCGGCATCAACGCAAGCAATTTTATGTGCGTAACGGATATCGTGAGACAACGGTCTCCTATCAATGGAAAAGCGAGCAATGGGCAATCATGGTGCACGGAGGTGACCTCAGCGAGAGTGAATACCAATCATTTTGGGACAACCTCAAGCTCGACCCAAATCGCTATTAACAAACAACTTGCAGGACATTTGGTCCTCTAGCTCTTCAATATGATGTCGATGAGCAGGGTGACGTCATTAATGTTAACCAGACCATCCTGGTTAATGTCGGCAGCAGCAACCACAAATGGTGACGGCTTGCTACCCAACACATAGTCGATGAGCGTTGTCAAGTCGATAATATCCACCGCGCCATCACCATTGACGTCACCCAGAATTACACCCATGTTGGCAATCACTTGCTTGATGCCAGCCAGTGCATCAATCTTGCCTGCGCCAAACCTCGCACTGTGCTCACCATCGGTGAACTGGTCGTGAATGGCTGTCGAAGCAATAATGCCCTTGATGTCGCTGGGTGATAAGTTGGGATTCACCTGCAACCACTGGGCAATAATGCCCGCAACTGTGGGCGATGCCATCGACGTACCGGTCATTACACCCCAGTAACTACCATCGTCGGTGTGCATGACAGTGTGCTGATGGGTAGTGCTGGCCAGATAAGAATAACGACTGGCGGCTGCCACCACAAGCACGCCAGGAGCACACACGGTGGGCAACTGCACACCCGTTGGTCCCATGCCAGCAGGCTGATAACTGGAAAACATGGCAACATCACCGACAGTGAAACTGTTATCGGTCATGACCCTGCCATTATTGAGTGAATAATAGCTGTTGCGACCTACAAATGCACCTGCCGAAATCACAGAATCACTCGCAGCATAGGTGCCAATCGAACAGGAATCGCTAGGCGCAAGGTAAAAATCATGCACCAACTCGCCGTCGGCTGTGGTCACGTCACCCAGCCATGCAAATTGAGCATCGCTGACACCAATCCACGAGTCTATCCAGCAACTGTCGGCACCCGATTTGGGACGAACGCTAACACCTAACGCATAGTTGCTCACTTTCTTGCCACTGCTGTTTACTGTCCATGACTTGCTGCGCAAGTTGGTGAAATAAAATCTGATTTCATAGCGTTTGCTATATGCACTATAGGACATATTAGCAAACAAGTAGCCAGTCTCAGAAACAGTGCTGTCGGGCTCATAGTAGTCACTAAAATCGGTGGAGTAGATGCGCTTCAACGAGGTGTATTCGGCACTCTGCCACACCACCTCGTGGGTATTGACATCGATGATGTGAAAACGATAGGCCGGTTTAACCTTGGGGGTGCGGAACCACGTGTCAATCCAGCAGTTGTAATAGTAGCACGAGTCGGCATCACTCGATTTGTTGCACTTGACTAGCATATTCACCGGCTTGCTGGTCGTTGCCAACCCATAGTCATAGAAGAAGTTGCTTGCCGTGTTGCCAGCAGCGATGACAAAGACGCGCCCCGAACCCGTGAACTTCTTGATAGCCTGCGACAGATAGTCGTTGCCATCATGAGGACCATTGTTTGTGCTCATGCTCAAGCTCACCACACACGGCTTGCCAACGCTGTCAGCATAGGAAGCGATGTATCGCACCGTGTTGGCCAGCTCGGTGGTTGACATCGAGCCGCCCAGACTGCTCACGCCACACAACACAATCTCAGCACCTGGTGCCATGCCACCATAGCCATTAACATGGGTGCCAGCAGCGATGCTTGCCGTGTGGGTGCCGTGGGTGCCCGTGTCATCACACGTCAGCGATGCTATCTCATCACCCATATAGACCGAACCTGGCAAGGTCGTTCCTTCATAACGCGCCTTGTGACCACAAGTGTCCTGGGTGAGGTAGATGCGAGTAATGCGGCTAACTGTGGCATCATCGCTGCGCATGAAAGCCCTGTGCTTGAAATCAAAGCCATGGTCTATCACAGCCACAATCACACCGGTGCCATCAAACGCCGAAGGCAATCCCGCACCCGTGCCATTAATGACCTCACCAGCATGGGTGACGCTCAACGTGCTGTCGGTGCACAACTGTAGCATCGTGCTCAATTCCACATCGATGACACCTGGCCATTGAGCCACCTGTTCAAGCTTGTCGAGCGGAATGCGAGCCGTCACAAAACCCTGAAACGGGCAAGTGATGACCACACCAGCAGCTTGCAATTGTTGAAGCACGCCCTCGTTGCTGTAGGCAATAAACGCATCAGCCATGGGGACATTGCCCATCATGCGCACTGGCGCAAATCCAGCATCATCACGTTGCTGTGGAGTCATTTCCACATAGCAACGCATCAGCGTTGGTGACAATGACAGTTGAGCATTAACCAGCAGGGCAACCATCATGCAAGCCGCCATCAACAGTGATTTTCTAGTCCTCATGTGCCAAGTTGTCAATCAACACATCCACGCCTGTGTAATGGCAGATGTTATAAAACAAATGAATTTCACGGTCGTCATCATTGGCATCAGCATCAATTACACGCACCAGCATACACGCCGTTTTAATCTTTTGCTGGTCATTCATGCGGCGCATCATGTCCAGAGCCACCATGCTGTTCAAGGCTATTCCAATGCGGTAAATATCCTCGTTGATATGCAACTCAGCACAGATGCTGTTAAACATCTCAACTTCGGTGGGGTCAACGTGCCTGTCGGCATTAATCATCTCGACCAGCAGGCTCACGATGGCCGACTTCTGTGTATCATTAAATGTGATATCGCTCATGATGTTTGGTTGTTTTCTGAATCGGCTGACGATTGGTCAGCATTGTCATTATCAGTCACAAACGGTGGCGGGGTCACGGTCACAGCAGTGGCCTCTTGGCCATCGTCGGTGTTCTCATCGCTCTGCTGATTCTTGATGAGCTCCTCGGTGCGGGATTTCCACTGGCGAGGGCCAAAGATACGCTCAGCATCCTCGGTGTATATCACCTCACGCTGTTGCAGCAACTCGGCAAGCTCATGATGACCCTGAGAGTATTGTTGCAAAATCTGACGTGCCCGCTCATACTGGCCGTCGATAATCTTCTGCACTTCCTTGTCGATAGCCTGGGCGCGTTCCTCGCTGTAGGGCTTGGTGAAACCATAGGTATCACTTGACGAGTCATAGTAGGAGATATTGGGCAGGCTGTCGCTCATGCCATAGTAGGTGACCATGGCGTAAGCAATCTTGGTAGCACGTTCCAAGTCATTCAACGCACCAGTGTCGATGAACCCCAGGAACATATCCTCGGCCACACGACCAGCCATGAGTGAACATATCTTGTCCAACAAGGCTTGTTTGGGTTCAATCTGCCGTTCCTCGGGCATATACCATGCGGCACCCAGCGCCTTGCCACGTGGCACGATAGTGACCTTGATGAGCGGGTCACCATAGCGCAAATGCCAGCTCACCGTGGCATGACCAGCCTCGTGCACGGCGATGCTGTGACGCTCCTCGTCGGTAATCACCTTGGAGCGTTTTTCTAGACCGCCAACAATGCGGTCGATAGCATCCATGAAGTCCTGACGCTGTACCGCCTGTTTCTTGTGGCGAGCGGCAATCAGCGCGGCCTCGTTGCACACATTGGCAATGTCGGCACCCGAAAATCCAGGCGTCTGACGCGCCAGCAGATCCAGGTCAACCGAGCCGTCGGTCTTGACATCACGCAGATGCACCTGGAAAATTTCCTTGCGGTCGCTCAACTCGGGCAGCTCCACATAAATCTGTCTATCAAAACGCCCGGCACGCAACAACGCCTTGTCAAGGATGTCGGCACGGTTGGTGGCGGCCAAGATGATGACACCACTGTTGCTGCCAAATCCGTCCATCTCGGTTAGCAACTGGTTCAACGTGTTCTCGCGCTCATCATTGGAACCCATGTTGGGATTCTTGCCGCGAGCGCGACCCACAGCGTCAATCTCATCGATAAACACGATGCAGGGGGCTTTCTCCTTGGCCTGACGGAACAAATCGCGCACACGTGAGGCGCCCACACCAACAAACATTTCAACAAAGTCTGATCCAGACATTGAGAAGAATGGCACATCGGCCTCGCCAGCGACAGCCTTGGCTAACAAGGTTTTACCAGTTCCTGGAGGTCCTACCAGCAGTGCGCCTTTGGGAATCTTGCCACCCAGCTCGGTGTAGTGTTGCGGATTCTTCAAGAAATCAACGATTTCGGCAATCTCCACCTTGGCCTCAGCCAATCCTGCCACATCCTGAAAAGTGACGCGGTTTGCGTTGTTCTTGTCAAACAACATGGCCTTGGATTTGCCCACACTGAAGATGCCACTGCCGTTGCCAGCGCCACCCGACATGCGGCGCATCATGAAGAAATAGAGCAGCACAAGCAACACCACAGGGCCAAAGGTCCACAGCATCATGCTGTAGTCACTGGTCTGCTCATATTTCACATCACCCTTGAACAGCCCCTGCTGTTTCCATTGCTCAATTTTTTCAGCAAACTTGTCACTGCTGGGGATGGTGGTGATAATACTGCGGATGTTAGCGGGGTTGGTTGTCGATGCCGTCAGTCCCGTGCCCGTGGCCACGACAGATGGCACCGTGACAGCTGTTGTGTCGGCGGCGGCTGACGTCGTGTCAGCACCAGCAGCAGTTGCCGTTTGCTTAGCCTCGCCCAGCATGGCCTCGACTTCATTCTTGTTGGTATAAACCGTGATGGCCTCTACCCTGCCCGTCTGGACATATTGCTCAAACTCGGTCATGCTCACACGCAACGAGGTCTCGTTGTCTTGCAAGTAATAGATACCCAACAGTGCAAGCACGATGAGCGCGTACATCCAGAAGATGTTGAACTTGAAAATGCGACGTTGGTTGTTATTCGCCATATCAGGTAATCAATGGGTTGCGTTAATCCAGATTGGGTATGTTGTTGAGTTTCGCATCGGCCCACAATTGTTCCAAATTGAAGCGCTCGCGAAATTCGGGAATGAACACGTGCACAAACACGTTGCCATAGTCAATAATAATCCACTGTGAGTTCTGATAGCCGTCATAGTTGAACGGGCGTTGCCCTATCGTCTTCTCCACATACTCGCGCACGCTGTCGGCAATGGCGTCAACCTGCATGGCAGTGTTTCCCGTTGCTATCACAAATGCTTGTGCAGCAGCAGTCTCGATGCCCGACAAGTCCACATGCACGATGTCGCGGCCTTTTTTTTCTTGAATACCCTCGATGATGGTTTGAATCAGTTGGTTGATGTTATCGTTCATAGTCAATCAATTTGTTGCAAGATGCAAAGTTAATCATTATCTTGCAAACTAGCCCCAATTGGTTGATTTTTTTTGACAATTTAACGACAATTACAACACAATTGGGGCTATTCACACTCAACAGCGCAGCACTTACACCCTTTTCACGCAAGAGAGAATATTCTTGCATTGAGAACCTCAAAATTCAATTAGATTTGCAAAATCCTGATAAAAACAGCATAAATCAAATTAGAATGTGTAAATTTGCAGCAGTTTTTAATGTAGCGACAAGATGAAAATTTCACTACTTGCTGTTGGCGCAACCTCCACGGGATACATCCGTCAAGGCATTGATTTGTATTCTCAACGCATCAGCCACTATGCCCCACTGGAGCGGGTGTGCACCACCGATGCCCGCAACACGCGCAACATGACCAATGACCAGCAGAAGTCTGCTGAAGGCAAAGCACTGTTGTCAAACATTGCCCCAGGCGACCATGTGGTTCTTCTCGACGAACATGGAACGCAGCGCACATCGATGGCATTCAGCCAGTGGCTGCAACGCCGCATGGCTAGCGGCACGAGGCGGCTAGTGTTTGTGGTGGGCGGTCCCTATGGTTTCTCCTGTGAGGTTTATTCCCGTGCTAACGAGCAGATATCCCTGAGCGACATGACCTTGCCTCACGAGCTGGTGCGGCTAGTTTTTGTCGAACAACTGTATCGCGCCTTTACCATCTTGCGCAATGAGCCCTATCATCACCAATAACCCCTTTAAACACAAGACTATGAACAAGACAACACTGCTCAAGCTGCTCATCATGATGCTGATGTACACCACAACAGCCAACGCCAAATCATACTATAACACAGCACAAAACGCATTTGGGGGTCTCTATCCACACCCAGGCATGAGAATGGCAGGCCGATATAAAGCAATTGAAGACCAACTGCTTATCGAATCCAATGCGACCATGGCAACAGCCGTGTGTAACGACACCACACCAGTGCGTGCCGCATCCTATCGTTACCAGTTGCGCATGGCCAACCTGAACAACAAGGCAGGCAAAACACGCACACTCACAGACCCGCAAACGCGCCAAAAAGTCAAGCTTGCTAACACCCAATGGGGCCTCGTTTTCAACCACAACAGCGACGGATATTGGGCGGTGATGCTCAGTTGTGATAACACCAGCCCGTATGACGACCTCACCGACCAGCGCGTGATGACCGTGGCACTGGTTCACCACCAGGGACGCAACGTGACAACGGTCAAGGAGGCACAACTCACCAGCGGAGTAGCGCTAGAAGACGGCATGAACACCATCTGTGTGGATGTGGACGAGCGGTCGGTGCGTGTGTCGGTGGGTAAGAATGAATTAAAGCAAGTCATCGAGTGTGACGTGCCGCGACCCACTGGCGAGGTTGAGGTGGGTTATGTGGTTGGACCCGGTGCCCGTGTGGCTATCGAACGAGCAGTACTCACCATGGACGACTCAAACCAACCAACAGCCACAATCACATGGACACAAGAGGCTCTGGACCAACACCTTGAACAAAGTTCAGACCCCATGGAAGGCTATTGGCGTTATCTGGACCGCGAGATGGAAGACCAGTGGTTGCGCATGGGCGGACGTTACACGCTGGCAGTGGTGAGTAACGACAAGGATGGTGGATATGACCTCATCTATGTCAACGGTGCCCAAGTCAAGAAGTCGTTGTGGCAACCTGGCATGGTCAAGGGTCACATCAAGCCTACCATTTTCAACAACAACTATGAAGCCTCATGGATTGATGCCACAATGCAACCCATCGACAAGGACGTGTATGCCAACGTCGAGAATGGCGTCATCCTCACCATCGAATTTCCCGTGTACAAAAGCCAATTGCGGTTTTCCAAGGTGCTCAACAACCCATGAGCCCTACCCTACTTTTCACACATCACTCATCAGGTCACGTATCACAGCATCGCTGAGCAAGACACCTTGTGGCGTGAGCACATAACGGTCACCATCGTGACGCATCAGTCCACTAGCAACATGAGGTGAAGCTTGCTGCACAAAGTGATTGTAATAACGCTCGCCAAAGTCGTCACGCAACCGGCGGGCATCTACACCTCTGGCAGTCCGCAGCCCCAACATCACCCGCTCATCATAGCGTTCCCAGTCGCGCACCCGTTCCTCATCAAATGTCGTCATTCCCTTCAAGACAGCTGGCACATAGCGCTTGAGGCTGGCAGGATTGCTACGCCGTACCTTGCCGTCATAACTGTGCGCCGCCGCACCCAGCCCCAGATAGGGTGTTCCGACCCAATAAGAAGAATTGTGACGCGAATAGTATCCTGGGCGTGCAAAATTGGAAATCTCATAGTGTTCATATCCCGCTTGACACAACAGGTCAACCAGCGAATGGTACATGGCAATGCAATCCTCCTCGGGCACCTCAACCACATCCCCGGTCTCCCTGGCATGCCACAATCGAGTGTTCACCTCATAGGTTAGACCATAGGCCGACAAATGCGGTACCTGCAACACGATGGCACGCTTCACTGTGTCATTCCACGAGGCTACTGTCTGTCCTGGAATGCCATAGATGAGGTCGATGCTGATGTTTGTAATGCCAGCATCACGCAACGTTGTGACCGCCTGCACCGCTTGTTGAGCCGTGTGCCGACGACCGATGAATTGCAACACAGTGTCTTCAAGACTCTGCACGCCCATGCTCACACGGTTAATGCCCAGTGGGACAAGGGCTTCGCACCATTGTGGTGTCACGTCATCGGGATTGGCCTCGATAGTAAACTCGTCAACAGCTTGCAAACCAAACACTTGATGCAAACCTTCAACCAGATGTCGCAACAGTTCAACCGGCAATTGTGAGGGGGTTCCGCCACCCAGATAAACGGTTCTAACTGGCTCATTGTTCAGCTCTTGTCTTCGCAAGCGTGCCTCGGCAATCACAGCATCCACATATTGTTCACCCCACTGCTGCAACAGCGTGGTAGAGAAAAAGTCGCAATAGATGCAGCGACTGGCACAGAAAGGAATATGTATATACAATCCTGCCACAATAGCTGCAAAGGTAATGATTTTTCTTGACACCACCGCAACAGCCCCTCATAATAATAAATTTGATACATTATTTTAAAAAACTTGCTTCAAGGTTGGGTGAAATGACTGTTTTTTTGTAACTTTGCAGGCTGATTAGCGAAAGCAAATTTAAATTCATTATATACCAACAATTTAAAAGTTAAATCATTCATGAAGGTTTACAAGACTAATGAGATTAAAAACATCTCTCTGATTGGTGGCAAGGGCGCGGGGAAAACCACCCTCGCCGAGGCTATCCTCTTCGAGGGTGGTGTAATTAACCGTAGGGGCAGCGTTGATGGTGGCAACACCGTGAGCGACAACACTCCTGTTGAGAAAGAGTACGGTTATTCGGTTTATTCCACAGTGTTCTATGCCGAGAGCAATGGCAAGAAGCTCAACTTCTTTGACTGCCCTGGCAGTGACGACTTTGTGGGCAACACCGTGACCGCCCTGAGCGTGACCGACGCTGGTGCGTTGCTCATCGATGGCCGCAATGGCGTTGAGGTGGGCACCCAGAACACATTCCGCACCGCCGAGGGCCTGAACAAGCCGCTGATGTTTGTCGTTAACCGTCTGGAAGACGAGAAGACCGACTTTGACAACGTTTATAACCAATTGCGCGAGACCTTTGGCAACAAGGTGATTGCCACCCAGTTCCCCGTGCAGTGTGGTCCTGGCTTCAATGCAGTGGTTGATGTTATCAACATGAAGCAGTACACCTGGCCCAAGGATGGTGGCAAGGCTACCGTTGGCGACATCGATGCCAGCGTTGCCGACAAGGCCGAAGAATATCACATGGCACTGCTTGAGATGGCAGCCGAGAACGACGAGGAACTGATGATGAAGTTCCTGGACGAGATGACGCTGACCGAGGAGGAGACAATCAACGGTATCCGCAAGGGTATGATTGACCGCAGCCTGTTCCCCGTGCTGTGCGTGAGCGCCGAAAAGAACATCGGTGTTGACCGCATGCTGGAGGTGATGGGGCTGATTGTTCCGCAGATTGACGAGATGCCCGCCCCCAAGGACACCAACGGCGACGAGGTGAAACCCGATGCCAACGGTCCCGTGAGCATCTATTTCTTCAAGACCACTGTTGAGAGCCACATCGGTGAGGTATCCTACTTCAAGGTGATGAGCGGTACCCTCAAGGCTGGTGCCGACCTCAACAACATGAACCGCGGCAGCAAGGAGCGCCTGGCTCAGATTAACGTGGTTTGTGGCTCCATCAAGACTGCCATCGACGAGTTGCAAGCTGGTGACATCGGCGCAGCCGTCAAGCTCAAGGACGTGCGTTGTGGCAACACTCTCAACGAGAAGGGTTGCGAGTACGTGTTTGACTTCATCAACTACCCCGCTCCCAAGTATCAGCGTGCTATCCGCGCCCTCAACGAGAGCGAGACCGAGAAGCTGGGTGCAGTGCTCAACCGCATGCATGAGGAAGATCCCACGCTGCTCATCGAGCAGAGCAAGGAGTTGCGTCAGACCATCGTGTCGGGTCAGGGTGAGTTCCACCTGCGCACCCTCAAGTGGAATGTAGAAAACAACGACAAGATTCAAATCGAATATCAGGAGCCTCGCATTCCTTACCGCGAGACCATCACCAAGGCTGCCCGCGCCGACTATCGTCACAAGAAGCAGTCGGGTGGTTCGGGTCAGTTTGGTGAGGTTCACCTCATCATCGAGCCCTATCGAGAGGGCATGCCTGAGCCTGACACCTACAAGTTTGGCAACCAGGAGTACAAGATGAACGTGAAGGACAAGCAGGAAATCCCCATGGAGTGGGGCGGCATGCTGGTTATCTACAACTGTATCGTTGGTGGTGCCATCGACGCACGTTTCATCCCTGCAATTGTCAAGGGTATCATGGACCGCATGGAGCAAGGCCCGCTCACTGGTAGCTATGCCCGTGACGTTCGCGTCTGCATCTATGATGGTAAGATGCACCCCGTTGACAGTAACGAAATCTCATTCCGTCTGGCAGCACGCAATGCCTTCAGCCAGGCCTTCCGTGATGCTAACCCCAAGGTGCTCGAGCCCGTCTATGACGTTGAGATATTGCTTCCCAGCGACTGCATGGGTGGTGTGCAGAGCGACCTGCAAGGCCGTCGCGGCATCATGATGGATATGTCCAGCGCCAATGGCATGGAGCGCGTCAAGGCCCGCATCCCTCTCAAGGAGATGGCTAGCTACAGCACCGCACTGAGCTCAATTTCGGGCGGTCGCGCATCATTCAGCATGAAGTTCTCGAGCTATGAGTTGGTACCTGCCGATGTACAGGCCCAGCTGCTCAAGGAATACGAGGAGAGCAAGCAGGACGAGGATTAATCCTGAACCTGATTTTTCTCATAATAACAAAGCGGTCTCCCCAATCGATGGGGAGACCGCTTCGTTGTATCAATGCGACACGTTATTCAGTCGGCAGGATAGACAAGGTTTTCATCTTGTATGTCGGTGAGCACCTCGTCAAGAAATTTGCGAGCCTCCCATCGTGCCATGGGCAAGCTGTTGAGCAAGTAGTTGCCACAGTCATGCTCATTGGCACCAGGAATCTCGCCCTCATAGTCGGCAATCCACTTGAACAAGCCCTGCATGAGCGGAACAATGTCACGACTGTTCAGGTCACCACGCAGCAACAAGTAGTTGCCAGTGCAACAGCCCATCGGTCCCCAATACACAACCTTGTCACCCCACTGCTGGTGGTTGCGCAACCAGGTGGCAGCCAGGTGTTCGATGGTGTGTATTGCACTCACGCTCAAGGCAGGTTCGCGGTTGGGCAACTTCATGCGTATGTCAAAAGTTGTCACCACATCACCACCAGCCAGATAATCCTTGCGAGACACATAGATGCCGCGCTGCAAGCGTGTGTGATCAATCTTGAAACTCGCGATTTTCTCCATCACAATTTTGTTATCATTTCCTGCAAGATTTCAAATGTCTCACGTGGGGCATCGCTCCAGAAGTCCAAATACTGTCGCGTGTTGTCATGACTTGCACCCGGCGAATCACTAATCACACGCAAGCTCAAGAACGGCACACCACGCACACGGCACACCTGAGCAATAGCACCCGACTCCATATCCACCGCCAGTGCCTGAGGGAAAGCCCCCTTGATGCGCTGCACCTGCTCCAGCGTGTCGATAAACTGGTCACCCGAACAAATCAGGCCCCGCCTGATGCCGTCACGCTGTGGCAACGCCTGCAAGAGCACATCGTCGCCATCATAGTACAACGGCAGGCCTTGCACTTGTCCCAGCACGCTCTCGGGACCGCACCACACGTCATGATAGGCCACTTGTGCACCTGCCACTACATCCATCACATGCACCGACTTGTCGGCACCGCCAGCCACACCACTATTAATCACACGAACAGGCTCAAAATGGTTAATTAGCGTCAGCGTGCCCATGGCAGCATTGACCTTGCCAATGCCACACTGCATCACCGTCACCTCGTGGTTGCCCACCTTGCCACAGTGAAAGGTGAATCCTCCCACCTGACGTTGCTCACTGTCCTGAAGCAAGGGCAACAAGAGCTCCAACTCCTTGCCCATAGCCACAATAATTCCTATCTTCATGAATTTCAATCAATAAAAAGATGATAAAATGTTTGCGACCACAAATTTAATAAAAAGACACGACATGAGCACCAGCAATGGCTGATTAATCGTAACAAAAATTGAAATCGCTGCGCTAGACAATGTGTGGATGCTACATAGGGCAGACCTGCACACTTTTACTGTTGTGTGGGGGAGGTATAGCAACAGTCAGCGCATCGCGTCATGAAGAGCGATGCGCTGACATTATCTTTTTAGAGCGTAATCTTACTCGGGCTCAACACCCCACTGCTGGCGAGCCAGACGGCGATAGTTGTTATAACGCCACTGAGCATTCTGCTTAGCAGCAGCAAACAACTCGGCAGCCTCATCGGGGTACTGCTTGAGAACAGATGCATAGCGCACCTCACCCTTCAAGAAGTCCTCAAAGGCATCCCAGTTGGGTTCCTTGCTGTCGAGCGTGAACGGATTCTTGCCCTCAGCCTCCAGCTGCGGGTTGTAACGCCACAGGTGCCAGTAACCGCAAGCCACAGCTGCCTGCTCCTCGGCCTGAGCCTTGCCCATGCCAGCCTTGATGCCGTGGTTGATGCAGGGAGCGTATGCGATGATGATTGACGGGCCGTCATAAGCCTCAGCCTCGCGGATTGCCTTGAGGCACTGGGCATTGTCAGCACCCATCGCAATCTGAGCCGCATAAACATATCCATAGGTCGAAGCGATGAGACCCAAATCCTTCTTGCGGATGCGCTTGCCGGCAGCAGCAAACTTAGCGATGGCACCGATGGGAGTAGCCTTGGATGCCTGACCGCCAGTGTTACTATACACCTCGGTGTCCAGCACCAGGATGTTCACATTCTTGCCACTTGCAATCACATGGTCCAGACCACCAAAGCCAATGTCATAGCTAGCACCGTCACCACCGATAATCCACTGTGAACGCTTCACCAGATACTGTCCCAGTTCACGCACACGCACGTCGGCGGGATTGTCGCTGTGCTCGATGGCAGCCAAAATCTTGTCGCTCAACTCACGGCTCTTGTCACCATCGTTGCGGTTGTCGAGCCATTCCTGATACAAGGCCTTCATGTCGGCACTCACACCGTCGGCGGCAATGGCTTCCTGAACCAAGCCAGCAACGCGGTCGCGCATCTTCTCGTCGGCAATGGTCATTCCCAGACCAAACTCGCAGAAGTCCTCAAACAACGAGTTAGCCCATGCGGGACCGTGACCCTTGGCATTAACGGTGTAGGGGCTAGACGGAACAGATGCCGAGTAGATTGACGAGCAACCCGTAGCATTAGCAACAATCTGACGGTCGCCGAACAACTGGCTAACCAGCTTCACATAGGGCGTTTCACCACAACCCGAGCAAGCACCCGAGAATTCAAACAGCGGCTGAGCAAATTGTGAGTTCTTGACATTGCTCTTCACATCAACAAGGTGTTGCTTGTTGGTCACGTTGGCAATAGCATAGTCCCACAACTTCTGGTCCTCCTCGTGGCCCATGAACGGAACCATCTCCAGAGCCTTGGCGCCACGCTTGCCCGGACAAACATCGGCACAGTTGCCACAACCCAAGCAATCCATCACGTCAACAACCTGAACAAACGACAGACCCTCAAAGCCCTTGCCGATGGCCTTGAGCTTGTCCTCCTCCTTGAACGGAGAAGCAGCAGCCTCGGTAGCATCCATCAGGAACGGACGGATAGCAGCATGCGGGCACACCAGCGCGCACTTGTTGCACTGGATGCAATTCTCGCTGTTCCACACGGGGACAAACGCTGCCACGCCACGTTTCTCATAGGCCGACGTGCCAGGATCCCATGTACCATCCTCGCGACCCTTGAAAGCAGAAACGGGCAGTAAGTCACCATTCTGAGCATTGATGGGACGTACAACATTATGGATAAACGCCGGTGCATTGTCGGCAGCAGGCTCCTCGACAGTCAAGTTGCTCCAAGCCGGGTCAACGGGCAGTTCCTTGTACTCACCACCACGGTCCACAGCCTGATAATTCTTGTTGACAACGTCCTCACCCTTGCGACCATAGCTCTTGACGATGAATTTCTTCATCTGCTCCACAGCCAGTTCAACAGGGATAACACCCGTGATGCGGAAGAATGCCGATTGCAGGATGGTGTTGGTGCGATTGCCCAGACCAATCTCTTGTGCAATCTTGGTAGCATCGATATAGTAAACCTTGATGTCGTTGTCGGCAAAGTACTTCTTCACCTTGTTGGGCAGGTTCTCGGCCAGCTTGTCACCCTCCCACACTGTGTTGAGCAAGAAGGTGCCGCCACGCTGCAAGCCGCGCGTCACGTCATACATGTGCAGATAAGCCTGAACATGGCATGCCACAAAGTTGGGTGTCGTCACCAGATAGGTCGAGCGGATGGGCTCATCGCCAAAACGCAAGTGCGAGCAGGTGAAACCACCAGACTTCTTGCTGTCATAGCTGAAGTAGGCCTGACAATATTTATCGGTGTTATCACCAATAATCTTAACGCTGTTCTTGTTAGCGCCAACAGTGCCATCAGCACCCAGACCATAGAATTTGGCCTGGAACATGCCAGTGCCTCCCATGGCGACCTCTTCCTTCATGGGCAGTGACGAGAACGTCACGTCATCCTCGATGCCAATGGTGAACTGATTCTTGGGCATGGGCAAGGCAAGATTCTCATACACAGCCAGTATCTGAGCCGGTGTGGTGTCCTTGGAACCCAGGCCATAGCGACCACCAACAATGAGCGGGGCGTTTTCGGTGCCATAGAAGCAGTCCTTCACGTCAAGATACAACGGCTCGCCAGTGGCGCCGGGCTCCTTGGTGCGGTCGAGCACAGCAATGCGACGTGCGGTGCTGGGCACAGCTGCCAGGAAGTGCTTGGCACTGAAAGGACGATAGAGGTGTACAGCAACCAGACCCACTTTCTCACCTTTCTCCATCAGGTGGTCAATGGTCTCACGGATAGCCTCGGTAACACTGCCCATGGCAATAATCACGCGGTCGGCATCCTTGGCACCATAGTAATCAAACAGCCCATACTTGCGGCCTGTGATTTCGCTCACCTTATTCATATAGTCCTCAACAATGGCGGGGACAGCTGCATAATAATCATTGCACGACTCGCGATGCTGGAAGAACACGTCGGGATTCTCGGCAGTGCCACGGGTCACAGGGTGGTCGGGGTTCATCGCATTGCGACGGAACTTGGCCAGTTCCTCCATGTCGATGAGGGGACGCAAATCCTCCTGATCCATGGCCTCAACCTTCTGAATCTCATGCGATGTGCGGAAACCGTCAAAGAAGTTGACAAACGGCACATGAGCCTTGATGGCGCTCAGGTGAGCAACGCCTGCCAGGTCCATCACCTCCTGCACCGAGCCCTCACACAACATGGCAAATCCCGTCTGACGGGTTGCCATCACATCCTGGTGGTCACCAAAGATGCACAACGTGTGCGAAGCCAGTGTGCGGGCAGACACATGGAACACGCCCGGCAGCAATTCACCGGCAATCTTGTACATGTTGGGAATCATCAGCAGCAGACCCTGCGACGCTGTGTAGGTCGTGGTCAATGCCCCTGCCTGCAACGAGCCATGAACGGCACCTGCGGCACCACCCTCGCTCTGCATCTCCTGAACCGTGACAGTCTCGCCAAAGATGTTCTTGCGGCCTGCGGCGGCCCACTCGTCAACATGCTCGGCCATCGTCGATGACGGTGTGATGGGATAGATAGCAGCCACCTCAGTAAACATGTAACTGATGTGAGCAGCAGCCTGATTACCGTCACACGTCATGAATTTCTTTTCCTTACTCATAATGAAGTTTTTTCTTCGTGAATGGTTAAAAATTCGTTATTGATTAGTTATTAGTTTTGACTCTCTGTTTCAAACTGCAAAGTTAATCATTTTAGATGAATTGCAAGGCCAATTGATGAGATTTAGTTGATTTTTCATGTTTTTTTCATTTTTTCTTGACAACCGTGGCAGCATTGCACCATGCCAACCGACAAGGCTTGTACAATAAAACACGCCTTTTAACGTTTATTAGATTAGCATATATATTATTATTGTAAGCAAGTTTCATGAAACAGCTATTATACATCACCGTTGCTGCACTGCTGGCCATCATTGCAACAACAACCGTCACATCATGCAAGGGTCCCAAGATGCAGGATGCCGACGAGGCATATGACCGCGGCGAGTACTATGATGCCTCGGTTATCTACCGCAAGCTTTACAACCGATATAATCGCAAGGAAGATGCATGGATTAGAGGCGAAATCGCCTACAAGATGGGATTGTGCCACTACCACCTCAATCAGAGCAACCGTGCCGTGGCAGCATTCCAGAACGCGTTGCGATATGAGTACGAGGATTCCATGGCCTTGTTCTTTCTTGCCCGGGCTCAGCAACGTGAGGGACAATACAAGGAAGCCATCAAGAATTACAAGCAATTCCTGGAATACAAGCCAGACTACTGGGAGGCCGTGCAAGGCATCAAGGGATGCGAGATGGCACCCAAGTGGAAGGAAGAAGGGTCACGATATATCGTCAAGAGTGCCAAACTGTTCAACTCACGACGCGCCGACTTCTGCCCCATGTATCTAAACAAGGACTGCGACCAGATTTACTTCACGTCCACCACCGAGAAAGCGACAGGCGAGTTGCGCAGTGAGATTACCGGCACCAAGAAGAGTGACATTTTCTTTTCCAAAAAGGACGAGAAAGGCAAGTGGACACGTCCCGAGCTGGTCGAGGGCGAGCTCAACACCGACCAGGAAGAGGGTGTCACCGCCTTCACCCCCGACGGTTCGACCATGTATCTGGCCCGCACCGTACGACAAGATTGGCCCACAACCGTTGAAATTTATACTAGCGCACGCAGCGAGGCCAAGTGGGGTGCCCCCCAAAAGTTTGAAATCACCGCCGACACCCTCAGCAACTATGGCGACCCAGCTGTCAGTCCCGACGGACAGTGGCTCTACTTTGCCAGCGACATGCCCGGCGGTCAAGGAGGCACCGACCTGTGGCGCATCAACCTCAAGGACAAGCACGGCACCCTCGAGAACCTGGGAGACCAAATCAACACCAAGGGCAACGAGCGTTTCCCCTATGTGCGTACAGACAGCCTGCTCTATTTCTCCAGTGACGGTCATCCTGGCATGGGCGGCCTGGACTTGTTCCGAGCCACACTGCAGCCCTCGGGCAAATGGTTCATCGAGAACATGGGTGTACCCATGAACTCGACCGACGACGACTTTGGCATAACCTTTGGTTCTGGCGAGTATGGTTACTTTTCCAGCAATCGTGGCGATGCCCGTGGCTATGACCACATTTTCTCATTCATCAAGCCAGAGCTCAAGGTGTGGATTTCGGGATATGTCCTTGACAAGGACGATGAACCAGTGCCCAATGCCGTGATACGCATCGTGGGCGACGATGGCAGCAACCAGAAGACCGCCGCCAAGCCCGACGGCTCCTTCAGGTTTGACTTGCAACGCGGTGTCAACTATGTCATGATGGCGGGTGCTGAGGGCTACCTCAATGGCAAACAGCAATTCCAGAGTGACATGGAGGAAGAAGATGCCGAATATAACGTGGACTTCATCCTCGCCGCCATGCACAAGCCCCAGGTCATCGAACACATTTTCTATGACTACGACAAGGCCTCGTTGCGCGACGAGTCCAAGGAGGCGCTTGACGGCATGGTGCAAGTGATGCTTGACAACCCCAACATCGTCATCGAGATGGCATCGCACACCGACCGTGTGGGCAGCGACGCCTACAACAACAGTTTGTCGCAACGGCGTGCACAGAGCGTTGTGGACTATCTTGTTGAACATGGCATCAGCAGGGACAGGCTCAAGCCAGCTGGATATGGCAAATCACGTCCCAAGACTGTCACCAAGCGCATCAACAGCCAGTACCCACAGTTTGAGGAGGGCACGACGCTCACCGAGGAGTTCATCTCAACCCTCAGCGATGAGGATAAGGCTGCCGCGGACCAAATCAACCGCCGCACCGAGTTCCAAGTCATCGACAACACCTATCAATATTGAGGATATATTCACAGCAATCAAGCACAATGCTGACAATGAGACGAGAGCTAATGACCCTGATGACCATGGTGATGCTGGTAACAGTGTGTGCCATGGCGACACCACTGCATGTGGCAAGTTACAACATCCGATATGACTCATATGATGACAGTGTTGCAGGCAATGGCTGGCGACAACGATGTCCACAAGTGTGCAGCATCATCAACTACGAGCAGCCCGACGTGTTCGGAGCTCAGGAAGTGCTTGACCACCAGTTGCATGACATGCTGTCGCGCCTGCCAGACTATGCCTATGTTGGTGTGGGACGTGACGATGGAGACAAGCAGGGCGAGTATGCCGCCATCTTTTATCGCACCGACCGATTTGACCTGTTGGACAGCGGTCACTTCTGGCTGAGTGAGACACCCAACCATCCTGGTCTGGGGTGGGATGCGGCATGTGTCCGCATCTGCACCTGGGCACATCTGCAAGACCGCTCCAGTCATCGCGAGGTGTTGTTCATGAACCTGCACATGGACCATGTGGGCACAGTTGCCCGCCGCGAGTCTGCCCGCCTGGTGGTTGAGCGCGTGCGCGAGATGGCAGCGGGCAAGACGGTCATCCTGACTGGTGACTTCAACGTTGACCAGACGGACGAGATTTATCAAATATTCACCACATCGGGATGTCTCAAGGACAGCTATGAAGCAGCACAAGTGCGGCTTGCCCCCTACGGCACATTTAACGACTGGAACACACGCGAGGTGTCCACCAGCCGCATCGACCACGTGTTTGTATCGCCGTCGGTGCAAGTGTGTCGATATGCCATCATGACCAACGTCTATTGGGACGCAAGAGGCCAGTTGCGATTGCCATCAGACCACTATCCCGTGTTTGTCAAGCTGGAATATTAAAATTCAAGCCCACCTGCACTTGTTGCAGGTGAGCTCGTTATCACTCATCCTTTCTCAAGAGAAAGGACGTTGAGGTTGTGTTTTCAACCTCTAGATACTATTCCTTTACAAAGTCAATAACCGTGCCATCAGGTCCCTTGAGTTGCATCGAGGCGGTGTCTAGAGCAATGATGGTCAAGCTCAACGTCTCGCCAGGCTGTGGAGCATCACCTGTGATTTCCTGAGTAAAAATCATGCTCACTTCCTCGTCGGGATATCCAGTGCGGTTCTCCAAGATGTCAAACTGGGTAACCTGGGCGGGTTTGTCCACATCAATTGTGAGCGTGCGGTTGTCGATGGCCCACTTGCCTCCGAAACAATAAACTTGCACTGCTGCCGACAGTTCTTCATCGTCCAGCATGCCGCTCATCGTCGAGCTAGCGTCACCGTTGCTGTCAAAGATAAAATAGGGCTGAAACATGCCTCGGTCAATCAAGTTGCTGCGCCACTTGCCAGCCAGCAAGGTGGGGTCAAGAGCAACCTGAGGACCTTGCTTGAGCAATGTGTCAGGGGCTTCTTGCTGCTGTGACACACCGCTGTCGGCGCTATTGCTATTGTTGGCATTGTGGCATGATGAGAATGGCATGAGCATCATGGCCGCCACAGCCCACCCTGATACAAGGAGATTTAAAACATTCTTCTTCATTATCTTTTTACAGTGAGAGTAATTCAAGGGTTATACAAGTCGTGGTTGTAAAAGTCCAGAATCTGTTGCGTCATGCGGTAGGCCTCGGCAGCAGGTCCGTCGGGCTGCAATTCCATCGATTCCAGATAACTGTTGAGTGCCATGCGCACCTCACCACGCTGGCGATAGGCATTGCCACGCAGATAGTAAGCCTGAGCCATGGTCTGGGAGTCAACACCCGAAGCTACCAGTGCATCGGTTGCCTCGATGGCATCCTGACTGCGGCTAGCAGCAAGCATTTGTCTGATTTCTTCTATTGTTTTCATAACATTGTGGGTGCAAAATTATAGAAAGTTCGGGAAAAAATACTATCTTTGCCCAAAATAAATTTCACAAACCGCAACAACAATGACACAACAAGACAACAAGACCCCACAAGAAAAGGAACGGATGGGGCAAATCAAGAATCTGGTGATGCTGGCAGCAGCCGACGGACGTGTTGATGACAGTGAGCTGGCGGTCATCATGGCTGTCGCATCGCGAGAGGACATCAGCGTTGAAGACTTCAACAAGGTCATCGACGACCCCGAGAACATCAACATCGAGCAACCTCAGGATGATGCCACACGACAAACCTACCTGCGAGACATGGTGGCACTGATGATGATTGACGGCAAGCTGGACGAGCAAGAATTGTCCATCTGCAAGGTGTATGCAATGTGGCTGGGCTATCGCAGCACCGTTGTTGACGAGATGATTGAAACAGCCATCCGCAACCTTTCGCAACAGCAACAGTAATCCGCCCCACCCCGCTAACTACACAACGGCATCACGGCTCGGCTGCCACGGCTGGTTCCCCTGTGTCGATGTCTGGATAGGACCGTGGGGCAGGACGACTGGCCTCAAGCACAATGCGACTCAATTCCAAGTCCAGCGCACGCAACGTCTGGCGACGATGTTTCACATCCAGCTGGCACTCCCACACCACCAGCACGTGCCACCCTGCCGCACGCAACATCGCATGGTTGCGCTCGTCACGCCGACGGTTGCGCTCAATCTTGTCATTCCAGAATTGAGCATGTGTCTGGGGACGACGGCTATTACAAGCATGCCCGTGCCAGAAACACCCGTTGACAAAAATGACCGTTCTGAATTTGCGCATCACAATGTCGGGGCTGCCAGGCAGCGAACGCACACACAACCGGTAACGATAGCCCTGATGCCACAACCAGCGACGCACCACCAGCTCGGGGCGCGTGTCGCGGCTACCAATGCGGCTCATGCAATAGTGCCGTTGCTCGGGTGTCATGCGGTCTGCCATGGACGATAGTCGCGCAAAAGTAAGCATTGTGCAGGACCCAGGCAAGCGCAAACCACATTTTTTTGCGCTAAAATGCATCACAATGTTGCACACACCACAAAAAAGTCGTACCTTTACGCAATTATTTTAAAACATCAATCTAACACATGAAATTTAGCGAAATACTGGGCAATGAACAGGCCATCACCCAACTGCGCAACATGATTGACGCCGACCGACTGCCACACGCCCTGCTATTGTACGGCTCACCAGGTGTGCCCAAGCTAGCGCTTGCCCGCGCCGCTGCCCAATATCTGCACTGTGAGCATCACATTGACGGCGACAGCTGCGGCACGTGCCCCAAGTGCCGTCAGCACCAGACGTTCAACCAGACAGACACCCACTTCTCGTTCCCCTACACCAATCGCAAGGGTGACAGCAGCAATCCATGTGACTGTGACGACTACATCCAAGAGTGGCGAGAGTTTCTCAACGACTATCCCGTCGAGGACTATCAAGCGTGGCTCACATTGCTCAAGAACGACAATGCCCAGCCTCAAATTTTTGTCAAGGAAAGTGCTAACATTCTCAACAAGATGACATTGAGTGCCTATACTGTCAAGTACAAGGTGCACATCTTGTGGCTCCCTGAGAAACTTGCCGAGCCAGCCGCCAACAAGTTGCTCAAGCTCATCGAGGAGCCATATGACGACTGCAAATTCATCCTCGTGAGCGACAACATCAAGGGCATCTTGGGCACTATCCTGTCACGTTGTCAGCGCATCGAGTTGCGCCGCCCCTCGACCGACGACATTGCGCACTATCTGGTTCAACGTTATGGCATCGATGAGCAGATGGCACATGCCATTGCAGGTCCAGCGGACGGCAATGTGAACATGGCAGAACGCATGTTGCAGACCAACAGCGAGTTCCACGAGTTCAGGGAACGTTTCATCGAGCTCATGCGTCTCGCCTATCAGCACGACCTGCTCAAGTTGCGCGCGTGGAGCGACAAGATTGCCGAGATGAAACGCGAGAAATCCCGCCGTTTTCTGGACTATGCAGTTCGTCAGGTACGCGAGAATTTCATTTACAACCTGCACACACCACAGCTCAACTACCTCACTCAAGACGAGCAGCAGTTCTCGCAACGCTTTGCACCGTTCATCAACGAGCGCAATGTGGAGCAACTGGCCAGTGAGTTTCAACGCGCCAGCATCGACATTGGGGGCAATGCCAATGCCCGCATCGTGTTGTTTGACCTCACCCTGCAAGTAGCACAGCTCATCAAACGATAACCACAGCACAATTCAATCAATCATGGATACCGCCAACGAGCCAGCCACCACCGTTTCCACTGCCATCGGCAAACAAGCCCTTGCCACCACAGCACGCACCCCATTCTTGCTGCAAGTGGCACGGTACTTGCTCGACAACAACAGTGGCACACCATTGCATGACCTGTGTGTAGTGTTCCCCAACCGCCGCAGTTGCCAGTTCTTTAACCGTGCAATGCAACATGAGCTGATGTTGCGTGATGCCGTCAAGCGCAACCGCGGCGAGGCCACCACGCCCCACCTGTTGCCACTGGTGATAGACTTCAACACCTTCATTTCACGGGTGACGCACACCGTGACCGCCACCGACATTGAGATGGTGTTTGCCCTGTATGATGCTTACTGTAGCCAGATGGGCGAGCAAGCAGCAACGTTTGACCAGTTTGTCTATTGGTCACAACTCATCATTGCCGACTTCAACGAGATAGACAAATCGCTGGCTGATGCCCACGCAATCTATGCCAACATCAACGATTTGCGCTCCATTTCTAGCAACTACATTAGCAAAGAGGTTCTCGAGAAGACCCGTAGTTTGTTTGGCGACAGCCTGTTCACGCCATTTTTTGACACCAGCCAGGATGCAGACCTGTGGAGGCCAACTAACGGCACCGCCGACAAGGACAATAATGCCACAGGAGAAGTCAAGCAAGAGTTCATCACCTTGTGGAACAGGCTAGCGGCCATCTATGATGAATATCACACAATTCTTGCCAAATCCCAAGTCACAGCACCAGGGCGGCAGGTCAGGCTTGCTGTCGATGCCCAAGTCAACGACAGCGACATGCAACACCTCGTATTCGTGGGGTTTGGTGCCTTGTCGGCGGGACAAATGAAGTTATTCAAACGCCTCAAATCCACAGGAAAGGCCCTCTACTGCTGGGATAGCGCAGGGTTGTCACAGCAAGCAGCCATTGCGCCCAACGACCCTGGGTGTCGCCTGATGAGCGGCTACATTGCCGAGCTGGGCAACATCCCCATCGTGGACGTTGAACAGGCAGACCTTCCCATCGACCTGCACATCTACAATGTGCCGTCGGCGGCAGGACAGGCCAAGGTGGCATTTGACACGGTGCAACATCTGGTCATCGATGGCCACATCCCTCACCCCGACAATGCCATTGACACAGCCATCATCCTGCCCGACGAGCAGCTGCTGTCACCGCTGTTGCACAGTGTCAAGGGAGTGACACGGCTCAACATCACGTTGGGCTATCCCCTGCGTCACGCCTCCATCGTCTCGCTCATGCACATTGTGGCCATCATGCACCGTCGAGCCCAAGTGGAGGGTGGCTCATGGTGTTATTATCGTGAGGATGTGAAAAACCTGTTGTCACATCCCATCATCAAGACCCATTTCACCGCCCAAGCCATCGAGTGCATGGACCACATCATGCAGGCCAACCCCTTCATGGTGCCTGCATCGTGGTTTGATAACTGTGATTTCAAGGATTTGTTTACCCCTGCAATGGACAGCCAGCAAGAGGGTAGCGACAGCGATAAGGCATGCTCCTACATCGACCAGTTGTTGCGATTTTGTGACATTCTCATGCAACGCATGCAACAACACGCCACACCTGTTGTGGATGATGGGCCCAACGATGAAGATATCGACCATGAGGTCATGCCCCTGCAACAGGCATTCCTCGTGATGTACATCAACGTGCTCAACCAACTCAAACCTGCCATCATGGCACACGGATTGAAGTTGCAGAGCACCACAGTGTTCCACCTTATCGACAGACTGGCATCCAGCGCCATCATCCCCTTCAGTGGCGAGCCATTGCGAGGCTTGCAGGTGATGGGCATCCTCGAGACCCGTTGCCTTGATTTTGACAACATTATCGTCATGTCAACCAACGAACGGTTCATTCCAGGCATACGCGGCACCGGCTCGTTCATACCCAACTACATCAGGCGAGGATATGGCTTGACAACCATCGAGCAGCAGCAGGCCATTGCCTCGTTCAATTTCTTCAGATTGCTTAACAGAGCACGACACGTCCACTACATCGTTGACACCGACGACACAATGGGCGGCAGCGACCCGTCACGTTTCTTGCAACAGATGCACAAGGTGTATGGCATGACATTCAAGGTACACAACTACCAGTTTGACCCCACGCCCAAGCAGCCCCTGACCATCAGCGTTCCCAACGACAAGACAGCACAACGCAAATACAGTGGCAATGAGGCCCCTGACGGCAAGCGGCACTATCTGTCAGCATCAGCCATCAACTGCTACATCGAGTGCCCGCTGCAATTCTGGCTACACTACATCCAAGACCTCAACAACGACGACGAGGCCAGCGACCTGATGGACGCTAGCACGTTCGGTTCCATCATCCACAATTCGTTGCGCGACATCTACTTGTCGAGAGGAGCTGGTGGTGAGTTTAAGCTCAAAGATATCGCAGCACTCATAAAACATAATTCGTTAGAACGCATTGTCAAGCGCAACATCATGATTGAGCACCTGCATCAGAACCCTGACACAGACCCCGACAAGTACAACCTCACTGGCGAGGGATACATGTTGCTTGAAACCATCACACAGCAGGTGCGCAGGGTACTTGAGTATGACAAGCAGGAACTTGAGAACAAAGGACTAGACAGTCTTACTATCATCGACTGTGAACACACCATGGTGATTGACGATTACCACATCGGTGATGCCACATTCAACCTCAAGTTCATTGCCGACCGCATCGACAAGGTGGGCGACACCATACGCATCGTGGACTACAAGACCGGCAAGGATGCAACCAGTTTCACATCGGTGGAGCAGCTGTTCACACCAGGCGAGAAACGTCCCAAGGCCATCCTGCAACTGTTGCTCTACTGCCATGCCTACATGCAGCAGAACAATGACATCACACAAGTCACACCAGTCATATACAAAATCAATAATCTTGAGTCCAGTGGTGTCACGCACAACAGGGGAGCCAACAACAAAGTTCAGTACACCTTCAGTGCCGACGAAACAATCGCACAAGAGTTCACACAATGCTTGGGCGAGAATATCAATAAAATGTTTAGCGAGCCCTTTGGTCAGGCAGCAACAGACAGCAAGCATTGCCGTTACTGCCGTTTTCTGGACTATTGCCAGCGCATCAAGCCCAAGGACACGCAACATCATTAACCACAACACAACCACAACATGAAACGAATGCAATGGGACAAGCTCATCAGCGACAAGAGGCTGGGGCTAGAAAACTATGATAGCAAGAAGGGGGGCGTGCGCAGCGACTTTGAGCGCGACTATGACCGTCTCATTTTCTCTTCACCCTTCCGCAGGTTGCAGAACAAGACACAGGTGTTTCCACTGCCTGGTAGCATCTTTGTTCACAACAGGTTAACCCACAGTCTGGAAGTGGCATGCGTGGGCAAGTCACTTGCTGGTGAGGTCGCATTAAAGCTCAAGGACAAGTATGCTGGTGAGCCCTGGCTGGACAAGCTGCGCGACACAGGCGAAATCGTTGCTGCCGCTTGTCTGGCCCACGACTTGGGAAACCCGCCGTTTGGCCACTCAGGTGAGAAAACAATTGGAGCCTACTTCAGTGAGGGGCAGGGCCTTGAGCTCAAGGATAAGCTCACACAAGCACAGTGGAACGACCTCATCCATTTTGAAGGAAATGCCAACTCGTTGCGCACGTTAGTGCATCAGTTCAAGGGTCGTCGGCCAGGAGGATTTGCCATGACCTACAGCACACTGGCCTCGGTCGTCAAGTACCCTTACTCATCGATGCACGCTGGTGCCAAGGGCAAATTTGGCTTCTTCACATCCGAGAAAGAAACGTTCGAGAGCATTGCCCATGAATTGGGCATGCTGCAACTTGACGAGGAGCGCTACTGCCGGCATCCGCTCGTCTATATGGTCGAAGCGGCTGACGACATCTGTTACCAAATCATGGACATTGAGGACGGTCACAAGCTCAAAATCATCGACACCGACGAAACTATTGCATTACTCATGGGATTTTTCTCCCCCGAACGACAAGAACACATCGCTGTTCACATGAACCGTCTTGACGACCCCAACGAGAAGATTGCCTACCTGCGTTCCTGCTGTGTTGGCTTGCTGGTTCAACAATGTGCCGACACCTTTGTCACCCATGAGGACGACATCATGCAGGGACACATGAGTGGAAGCCTCATCGACAATATCGACGAGCTGCCCGCACAGGCCTATAAAGCATGCAGCAATCTAGCATTCAACAAGTTGTACCGAGCCAGTTATGTTGTCGATGTGGACCTTGCCGGCAACCGCATCATCAACTTGCTGCTCGAGAAGCTCATCCAAGCCGTATTGCACCCCGAGCGCAACTACTCACAACTGCTCCTCAACAAGTTTCCACAGCAGTATGACGTGCATGCGCCCACTCTGTTCGAGAAAATCCAAGCCGTTCTGGACCACATCAGCGCCATGACCGACATCTATGCGCTCAACCTGTATCGCCAGTTGGACGGCATCTCAATACCAACTGTTTAATTGTTTAAAAATCAACCTGACATGAGACAAATTGTCACACACATCACCGATACCGACGCTTACACCTTTAGTTGTCAATATTACATCCTGCAAACCTACCCCAGAGCCGAGGTGCAATACACCTTCTTTGACCGCAATGGCACATGCTATCCCCAGGGGTTTGCCCAACTGCTGCAAGAGCAAGTCGAGGGCATGAGGCAAGTGGTCATCACCGACGAGGAAGTGGCGTTCATGCGCCGCAAGATGTACTACTTGCCCGAATGGTTTTTCACATTCCTCAAGGGATACCGGTTTGACCCCAGCGAGGTCACTATCAGCCAAGACAAGCAGGGACACCTCGACATTGCCGTACAGGGCAAGTGGTACTCGACCATCATGTGGGAGATGCCATTGCTTGCAACCATCAGCGAACTCATGCACATCATCAATGGCGATGCAGACCACTATGACATGCAACTGGAGCAGCAGCGCACACGCGACAAAGCCCAGCGGGCATTGCAGGGAGGATTGGTAATCAGCGACTTTGGAGTGCGTCGCCGTTTCAGTCTTGAGCATCAGGACATGGTGGTGGCGACATTCAAGCAAGTGGCACAACAAGGCGGCTGGACTGGCGAGGACGGCACCTTCCATCGCTGGGAAGGCTCTTTTCCTGGCACCAGCAGCGTCTATCTGGCCATGAAGCATGACCTCACGCCCATCGGCACCATGAGCCACCAGATTATCGAGTTTGAGGAGAATGTCAGCGGTCTGTTTGAGTGCAACTTCAATGTGATGCGCAAGTTCAGCGATGTGTATGACGGTGACAACGGCATCTATCTGTACGACTGCTTTGGCGACAAGGTGTTTTTCAGCAACTTGTCCAAGCGCATGGCCATGATGTACAAGGGATTGCGTGTGGATAGCGGTGTTGAGGAGGAGCAACTTGAAAAAATCATTGCCAAATTCCAGTCACTGGGCATCGACCCGGCCACCAAGCAAGTAGTGTTTAGCAACGGTCTCAACATCGACCGTGCGCTGGAGTTGCACCGCTACACCGCGGGACGCATGCAAGACAGCTATGGCATCGGCACCCACCTCACATGCGACATCACGGGGTGCAAGCCCATGAATATCGTCATCAAGCTCACACGCAGCCGCATCACCGAGCTGCGCGAGTGGCACGACTGCGTCAAGCTCTCGTGTGACAAGGGTAAGACGCTTGGCAACCCCGACAAGTGCCAATATCTGCTCAAGCTCATTGGTGACTAGTCTTTTTGGCATCATGTCTTGTCCCAGTGTCGCAAAATTAATGTAACTTTGCGCTGTTCTATCACACCATCATGACAAACGACAACAACACAACAACTGCCCCCATCGGGGTGTTTGACTCAGGTTTTGGCGGGTTAACCATCTTGCGCGACATACGCCGCAAGTTGCCACAATACGACTATCTGTTTGTCGGCGACAATGCCCGTGCGCCTTACGGCACGCGTTCGCGTGAGCTAGTCTATGAGTTCACGCTGCAAGCGGTCAACCACTTTTTTCAACAGGGGTGTCACCTGGTGATACTGGCCTGCAACACTGCCAGTGCCGAGGCGTTGCGCACCATTCAGCAACAGGATTTGCCCCGCATCGCCCCCGATAGGCGGGTGCTGGGTGTTATCCGGCCCACTGTGGAATGTATCGGCAACCTGACACAAACAGGCAACATCGGCGTGTTTGGCACACCAGGCACCATCGCCAGCAACAGTTATAACATCGAAATCGCAACCCACTATCCACAATGCGGCTATCACGTGTATGGCCACGCCTGCCCCATGTGGGTGCCCCTTGTCGAGAACCGTGAGAGTGACAGTGATGGCGCCGACTACTTTGTCAAGAAAGACATTGACCAGCTCATGGCCACCTGCCCCGACATTGACACAGTGCTGCTGGCGTGCACTCACTATCCCCTACTCATCCATAAAATCAATCGCCACATTCCCGCAAACGTCAGAGTGGTGCAACAAGGTCCCATTGTTGCCGACAGCCTGGCCGACTACCTTCAACGCCATCCCGAAATCGAGCAACATTGCCGCAAGGGAGGCCAATGCCAGTATTTCACCACCGAGGACCCCGACCATTTCTCGCCCATGGCGAGCATCTTTGTCGGTGGAACGGTCAAGGCTCAGCATGTCTCACTGACATCCACCAGATAACGACAAGCAAAATGACATCTCACAAGCATGGCTCGGCCTACTCACAATGTCGTGTAGAGCAGAGTCATGCTTGATTTTAATAGCCATTTCACTAGCCATCATTGACGTGCCATTAATGCTGATTTTTGGCTTCATTATTCATCTTGATTATGAGGATTTGAAAGCACAAGAGCTAAACGAGCGAAAATTCCTAAAAAATGACCCACATTCCACTTTGAAATTTCAACCAGCCATTAATCATGCAAAAATAAAGAATTTGATGGTGAAATCAAAAAAAATGTCAACAGACAGTAAATAATTATTCCATTTGTTTCACTATGTCAAAATAAAGTTGTACCTTTACGCACTGAAACAAGAACATAACCTTGTACAAACATCTAACTACTAATAACTAATAACAACACTTTTAAACATCGTGAAAATACTCTCTATTGACGACCTGAAAACCATCAGGAAGAGGGCGCAACAGGCACTCGCATTGCGAGAGCAAAGCATCGATGTCAACTCGGAGCAATGTTGTGGCCTGGCAGCAGGCACACCCCACTTGCAGATTTTGTGCTGCGGTGGCACTGGATGCAAGGCATCCAACAGCCACAAAATCGTTGACAACCTCAAGGCCGAGCTCGAGAAGAACGGCATCGCCGACAAGGTGGACGTGCTCACCACGGGATGTTTTGGCTTCTGTGAGAAAGGCCCGATTGTGAAGGTCATCCCCGACAACACCTTCTACACCCAAGTCACACCCGATGATGCTACCGAGATTGTGAAGGAACACATCATCGGCGGACGCCGTGTCGAGAGGCTGCTGTATGTTGACCCCAAGACCAGCAAGACCGTGAGCGACAGCAAGCACATGGACTTCTATCGCAAGCAGGAGCGCATCGCACTGCGCAATTGCGGCTTTATCGATCCCGAGAACATCGAGGAGTACATCGCCCGCGATGGTTATCAGGCCATAGCCAACGCCCTGTTTAACCAGACCCCCGAGGAGGTGATTGAACTCATCAAGAAATCCGGATTGCGTGGTCGTGGTGGTGCCGGCTTCCCGACAGGCGTTAAGTGGGGATTTGCCCGCGGATATCAAAGTGACCAGAAGTATGTCGTCTGCAACGCCGATGAGGGTGACCCTGGTGCATTCATGGACCGCTCCATCATGGAAGGCGACCCCAACAGCATCATCGAGGCCATGACCATCTGCGGTTACTGCATCGGCTCCAGCCAGGGCCTCATCTACATCCGCGCCGAGTATCCTCTGGCCGTCAATCGTCTGAAGATTGCCATCGGGCAAGCCCGTGAATATGGTCTGCTGGGTCAGAACATCCTGGGCAGCGACTTCAGCTTTGACATCGAGATTCGCTATGGTGCAGGTGCATTTGTTTGCGGTGAGGAAACCGCGCTCATCCACTCGATGGAAGGCAAGCGTGGCGAGCCCACCCTCAAGCCCCCCTTCCCTGCCGAGGCTGGTTATAACAACCAACCCACCAACGTTAACAACGTGGAGACCCTTGCCAACGTTCCCATCATCTTGACCAAGGGAGCCGACTGGTTTGCGTCTATCGGCACCGAGAAGAGCAAGGGCACCAAGGTGTTTGCCCTGGCAGGAAAAATCAACAACGTGGGCCTCATTGAGGTACCCATGGGGACAACGTTGCGCGAAATCATTTATGACATCGGCGGCGGCGTGAAAAACGGCAAGAAGTTCAAGGCCGTACAGACTGGTGGCCCCTCGGGTGGCTGCCTCACCGAGAAACACCTGGACACTCCCATCGACTATGAACATCTGTCGGCAGCCGGCTCCATGATGGGTTCGGGTGGCATGATTGTCATGGACGAGGACGACTGCATGCCCGCTGTGGCCAAGTTCTATCTGGAGTTCACCGTCGGCGAGTCGTGCGGTAAGTGCACGCCCTGCCGCATCGGCAACAAGCGACTGCTCGAAATCCTGACACGCATCACCGAGGGCAAGGGCACCATGGAGGATCTGGAGATGCTCAAGACCCTGAGCGAGACCATCAAGGATACCGCCCTGTGCGGACTGGGACAGACCTCGCCCAACCCTGTCCTCTCGACCATCAACAACTTCTGGGACGAGTATGTCGAGCACGTCAAACAGCACAAGTGCCGCGCCAAGCAATGCAAGGCGCTGGTGACTTACAGCGTGGATCCCACCAAGTGCAAGGGCTGCGGTGCCTGCAAGCGCAACTGTCCCGCCAACGCCATCATGGGCGATGTGCGCAAGCCTCACATTATTAACCCCTATGAGTGCATCCGCTGTGGCATGTGTATGTCGCGTTGCCGCTTTGATGCCATTCAGATTTTCTAAAACACGCAGCACATCATGGAAGAGACAAAAATGATAAACCTCATCATAGACAAACACGAACTCAGTGTTCCCGAGGGCACTACTGTGCTTGAGGCAGGCAAACAGATTGGTATCGAAATCCCCACCCTGTGCCACATCGACCTCAAGGGAACATGCGTCAAGAACAACCCCGCCTCATGTCGCCTGTGCGTTGTTGAAGTCGAGGGACGCCGCAATCTGGCACCAGCCTGCGCCACACGGTGCACGCCTGGCATGGTGGTACACACCAACTCGGCTCGCGTCAACCGCGCACGCAAGACCGTTGCCGAGCTCATGTTGAGCGACCATCCCAACGATTGCCTCACCTGCCCCAAGTGCAGCGACTGTGAGTTGCAACGCCTTGTCATGCGCTTTAACATCAGGCAGATGCCATTCAATGGCGGCGAGCAGAGCGAGCGCAAGCAAGAGCTCACACCAGCCATCACGCGCAACATGGAGAAGTGTGTCTATTGTCGCCGTTGCGAGAGCGTGTGCAACAACGTCCAGTCTGTGGGCGTGCTCAGCGCCATTCGCCGTGGTTTCAACACCACCATCGCACCGACATTTGACAAGATGTTCACCGACACCAACTGCACCTACTGCGGACAATGCGTGGCCGTGTGTCCCACGGGTGCTCTCACCGAGCATGATTACACCAATCAGCTCATGGATGACCTGACCAACCCCGACAAGATTGTCATTGCCCAGCCTGCACCCGCTGTTCGCTTTGCCCTGGGTGAGGAGTTTGGCATGGAACCTGGCACCATCGTCACTGGCAAGCTGGCAACAGCCTTGCGTGACTTGGGCTTCGACTATGTGTTTGACACCGACTTTGGCGCCGACCTGACCATCATGGAAGAGGGAGCCGAAATTCTGGACCGCCTGCGCCGTTATCTGGATGGCGACAAGGAGGTCAAGCTACCCATCATGACATCATGTTGCCCGGCATGGGTCAACTTCTATGAGCACGAGTTCCCCGACCTGCTTGACTACCCGTCATCGGCCAAGTCACCCGCCCAGATGTTTGGTGCCATCGCCAAGACCTATTGGGCCGACAAGATGGGCATTCCCCGCGACAAGATTGTTGTGGTTTCAATCATGCCGTGTCTGGCCAAGAAGTATGAGTGCGGACGCGAGGAGTTCAAGGTCAATGGCAACCCCGATGTGGACTACAGCATCACCACACGTGAGCTGGGACGCATCATCAAGCGTGCCAACATCAAGTTTGCCTCACTGCCCGACAGTGACTTTGATTCCCCGCTGGGCGAGTCCACAGGCGCTGGTGCCATCTTTGGCATCACAGGTGGCGTGATGGAAGCTGCATTGCGCACCGTCTATGAGGTGTACACTGGCAAGACACTGCCGCACATCGAGTTTGAAAACGTGCGCGGACTGGACGGCATCCGCGAGGCCACCATCGACCTCAATGGGTTTGAGTTGCGCATCTGTGTGGCACACACCCTGAGCAATGCCCGCAAGGTCATGGACAAGCTGCGTGCCGGCGAGCTCAACTATCATGTGGTAGAGGTGATGGCATGTCCTGGCGGCTGCATCGGCGGCGCAGGCCAGCCCTATCACCACGGCAACATCAACATCCTCAAGGCACGTGCTGCCGCCGTCTATCGTGAAGACGAGGGCAAGAAGCTGCGCAAGAGCCACGAGAACCCCGACATCCAGAAGCTCTACAAGGACTTCCTGGGCAAGCCGCTGGGTGAGCTCTCTGAGCAACTGCTTCACACCCACTACTATGACAAATCAATTCATTAATGCCTAAATCGCTCAACAACAGATATGAAGAAACAAGAAACAAAATTGGCATGTAATGTTGTCAAGCAGGTTGAGGAAATCTGCGACAAGCACGGCAACCAGCCTGGCGAGCTCATCAACATCCTGCACGAGTGCCAGTCGCTGCACGGCTATCTGCCCGAGGAGATGCAGCGCGTCATTGCACGCAAGCTGGGCATCCCCGCCAGCAAGATTTATGGCGTGGTTACCTTCTATTCCTTCTTCACCATGACGCCCAAGGGCAAACACCCCATCTCGGTGTGCCTGGGCACCGCATGCTATGTGCGTGGCAGCGAGCGTCTGCTCGAGGAAATCAAGCGCCAGCTCAACATCGAGGTGGGCGAAACAACTGCCGACGGCAAGTTCTCGCTTGACTGCCTGCGCTGCGTGGGTGCCTGTGGTCTGGCTCCTGTGGTGATGATTGGTGAAAAGGTGTTCGGTCGCCTTGAAGTTAAGGATGTGAGCAAAATCCTTGATGAGGCTGCCGCTGAGGCCTGACAACGCAAACAGCAACAGGACTTTACCTAATTATTGATAACGGCTGGAAGATATTCATCCTATCTTCCAGCCGTTTTTATGGGCAACCAGGCTGCGATAATTGGAACCGTTCTCATTGCTTCCTTATTCTATCTTGACGTTGAAGTCGTCATCGCTGTTCCTCCCCCCCTATCCACTAGACTATGATTTCTAAACGTGGCCAGGGGCGGGCGGATGATTTTAGGCACGTTTTTTGCATGAGACATTGTACAGACGAGGCAAATGTGCTAACTTTGCAGTTGAGAGAGCGCAATGGGAAGAACTTTCATTGCATTGCTTGAACAACCGTTTTCACATCTATTTCATAATATAATGAAACGCATCATGACTCACATCACTGGCAAGCGCATCGGCATGACAATCACTCTCATGCTGATGATGATAACTGCTGTTGCACAATCGCGCTTGTACAGCGGTGCCAGCACTTTCTACAACGACATCTTGTGCACATGGGATGGAAAACATCTGTACAAGGGTGCCAGCACCTTCTACAACGACATCGTGTGCACGTGGGACGGGAAGCATCTGTACAACGGCGCAAGCACCTTCTACAACGACATCCTGTGCACATGGGACGGGAAACGTCTGTACAGCGGCGCAAGCACCTTCTACAACGACATCTTGTGCACATGGGACGGGAAGCACTTGTACAAGGGTGCCAGCACCTTCTACAACGACATCCTGTGCACCATCGATGGCAAACGCATCTACAGCGGTGCCAGCACCTTCTATAACGACATCCTGTATAGCCTGGATGGCACAATACCCATTCCAGTTCTCGTTTTCATCATTTTTTAACACACCATGGCTCAAAACAGCAACAACCACCCCAATCAAGGCTCTGGAACCAGTGCCGCCACGCGCGACCGGGTCAACATCGAGGAGCCGCGTCAATATCGTGTGATTTTTCACAACGACGACTTCACCACCATGGAGTTTGTCACCCAGGTACTCATCCAGGTATTCAACAAGACCACCGACGAGGCTGTGTCGCTCATGATGAAGGTTCACCGCCAGGGTCAAGCCGTGGTAGGCGTCTATAGCTATGACATGGCGATGACACGCAGCAACATGGCCATGCAGCAGGCGCGTTCACAAGGTTTCCCCTTGCGAGTGACGTGTGAACCCGTCGGATGACAGCAACCAATCAACAACATTTCACTTGAAACAAACCCATCACGACAATGGAAATCAGCGATAATCTGGACAACATCATCACCAGCGCACATGTGCTGGCTTACACCTGCCGCACACGTCTTGTGACACCCGAACACGTCTTGCTCACCGCTCTTGACGATGAGCCAGTCGTTGCAGCACTGCGACAACTGGGGACCAACGACCTGCTCGACGACGTGAAAAACCGGCTGCGCCACTACATCGACCAGCTTGAGAAATCAAGCGACGATGAGCAGGATGACTATGAACTCATGGCATCCTACCAGTATGGCCAGATGCTCAAGTTTATGCAACAACACGCCAACACATCGAGCACACAACTGCTCGACGTGCCACACTTGCTCAACGCCATCATGGAGCTGCCCGACAGCTATGCAGCCAATTGCCTCAACGCACTGGTGACAACCGACAAAGGCTTGTTCTTGCAAACGCTCACCGATGCCTACAACAATCCCACACCCGATGCCAACGGTACCGGACAGCAACAGCCTGCCACCACAGGCAACGGCACGGCGACCCAGACCGCTTCATCGTGGCAGGATTATGTGCTGTGCATCAACGACCATCTGGCCGACCACAATCCGCTCATTGGGCGTGATGCCGAGTTGGAGCGCACGATTCAAGTGTTGTGCCGCAAGGACAAGAACAACCCGCTACACATCGGCGAGCCGGGCGTGGGCAAGACCAGCATCGTGTATGGGCTGGCACAACGCATCCAGGACGGCAACGTGCCACAAGGGTTGCGCAACAGCCGCATCTATCAGCTGGACTTGGGGTCACTCATCGCTGGCACACAATATCGTGGCGACTTTGAAAAACGCCTCAAGACTGTCCTTGCCGGCGTCACCTCACAGCAAGGTTCCATCCTGTATATCGACGAGATACACAACATCGTCGGTGCCGGCCAGACGGGTGAGGGGTCAATGGATGCCAGCAACCTGCTCAAGCCCTATCTGGAAGGTGGCAAGGTGCGTTTCATTGGAGCGACCACCTATGAGGAATACAACCGCTACATCATGCGCAACAAGGGTCTGATGCGGCGTTTCCAGCAAGTGCCCATCGACGAACCGTCCATCGAGGAGACGCTGCAAATCATTAATATGCTCAAACCAACCTACGAGAGTTTCCACCATGTCACCTATGACGACGATGCCATCGACCTTGCCGTCAAGGGCAGCGCACGCCACATCACCGACCGCTTCCTTCCCGACAAGGCCATCGACCTGATTGATGAGGCGGGCGCATGGGTGCAGATGCATCACGACAACGATGACGACGCACCCCACAAGGTGGACAAGGCACTCATCGCCGACGTGCTGGCACGCGTGGCCCGTGTTGACGCGCTAGCCATCAACGAGAACGACAACGACAAGCTTGAAACGCTTGAGGACCGCATCAGACAGAAAATCTATGGCCAGGACAATGCCGTCAAGCAAGTCGTCGAGGCTGTGCAGATGTCCAAGGCGGGGCTCACCGACGAGAACAAGCCTCTTGCCTCGCTGCTGTTTGTGGGTCCAACGGGCGTGGGCAAGACCGAACTCGCCCGCGTCCTGGCCAGCGAGCTGGGAGTGGAACTGGTGAGGTTTGACATGAGCGAATATGTCGAAAAGCACACCGTTGCCAAGCTCATCGGCTCGCCTGCGGGATATGTGGGATATGACGACGGTGGACTGCTGACCGACGCCGTGCGCAAGCACCCCGACTGTGTGTTGCTGCTTGACGAAATTGAGAAGGCTCATGAGGACATCTTCAACCTGCTGCTGCAAGTCATGGACTATGGCACATTGAGCGACAACAAGGGGCGCAAGGCGGTATTTCGCAATGTCGTCCTCATCATGACCAGCAACGCGGGAGCACAGTTTGCTCATCAAGCCTCGGTGGGCTTTGCCTCGTCGGTCACGGCGGGTCAAGCCATGCTCAAGGCTGTGAAAAAGATGTTCAAGCCCGAATTTATCAACCGTCTGTCATCCATCGTGGTGTTTAACGACATGGATCCCACCATGGCAGGGCTCATCCTTGACAAGAAGCTCATGGAACTGCAATCGATGCTTGCCACACGCAATGTCACCTTGCAACTGGGCGACAAAGCACGGCAGCAACTGTTGCGAGAGGGCTATTCGCCGCAATATGGCGCACGCGAGATGGACCGTGTCATCCACAACCGCCTCAAGTCACGTCTGGTGCGGCAAATCCTCTTCGGTCCACTCAAGCAGGGCGGCACCTGCGTCATCGACGAGCTAGAACAAGACAACCAATAAATAACCCGTTAGGACCTCATCATGCCTGTTTATCGTCTGCCCGACAGTCCCATCATCTTCCCCGACCCCCACGAGGCCGAGCCCGACGGCCTGCTGGCCGTGGGCGGCGACCTGAGTCCCCAACGGCTGTTGCTAGCCTACAGCAACGGCATTTTCCCGTGGTTCTCCTTCAGAGACACCGATGAGCCTTACTGGTATTGCCCCATGACACGGTTTGTCATTTTCCCGAACGAAATCCACATCTCTCACTCGATGCGCTCGCTCATCAACAGGGGTGATTACCGCACAACCTTCAACAAGGATTTTGCGGGTGTCATTGCAGGATGTGCTCATGCCGATGGCCGTTATGAAATGGCGGGAGCGTGGCTTGACGAGCGCATCGCCAAGGCCTACACACAGCTGCACGACATGCAATATGCTGCCAGTGTAGAGGTTTGGGACAAGACTGGGAAACTCGTTGGAGGCCTCTATGGTGTCCTCATCGGTTCATGTTTCATGGGCGAGAGCATGTTCTCGCTCGCACCCAGTGCCTCCAAGTTTGCCCTCATCCGTCTCGCACAATTCATGCAGCAGCATGGGGGCAAGATGATTGACTGCCAGTTGCCAACGCCGCATCTGGCATCGATGGGAGCAAGGGAAATCCCCTATGACCAATACATGCAAATTCTCAATTCAGACATCGGCTGACCACAGCCCTGCTCACTCTTTCTTCTTGCGTTTCTTGCTGCTTGCCTTGTACAGCGCCTTGCGCAACTTCTCGGCCTTGGTCCGATGCATGTCTGCCAAATCGTCCATGCCGATGCGGTCATAGATGTCTGCTAGTGCATCATGGGGCACGGGGCTGTGCTTGTCGGCACGGGCAGCACGCTTGTAGCTCTTGATGGCTGCCGGCAGGTCGTGTTGGGCCTCATGCAGCTGTGCCAACGCCAGATGGGCAGCAACACAATCGGCATCCACCGCAATGGCGGCCTTGAACTGCTCACGTGCCTTGTCTGGCTGGTCTAGCGTCGCCAGCAACTTTCCCTTACCAATCATGGCGCGAACACACGAGGGGTCGATGCGCAACGCCTTGTCATAGTTGGCAAACGCCGAACGGATGGCAATGTCATCCAGTGGACGATTGCCATAGGGGACCACGTCCTCGCCCAGCACACCCTCCAGCGCCTGTGACTGGTCACCCATTGCAGCATATTCCAGTGCCAGGTCGCGCAACAGTTGTGTCTGGCTGTCAATCACCTGCTGCAATCTGTCAATTGTGGTCTGGGCTGTGTTGAAACGGCTCAGTTTCACCGCTATCAGTCGCTGCACGGCTTCTTGCTGCAACACGTCGCGCATCTGCATCGCCTGGGCAAAGCAGCGGACACTCTCGCCATATTCCTGATGGTCAAAGGCGTGTACCGCCCGACGATAGAGCAGCATCGCCTTCTCGGTCTCGATGGCCTCGGTCAACATCCGCTCGTTATTAAACTGGCGGCTGAACGCCACCACCGTTGGGTTAACGATGATGTCACGCTCGCTCAACGGCTTGAGCAGCGTGATGCCTTCCAACGACGTGCAACGCGACAATGCCACATAGGTCTGTCCGCCAGTGAACGCGCCACCAGCAAAGTCGATTATCACCTTGTTGAAAGTCAGGCCTTGACTCTTGTGCACCGTGAGTGCCCATGCTGCCTTGACGGGAAACTGCGAGAACGTGCCCAGCACCTTCTCCTTGACCTGCTTCTCTTTTTCGTCATAGGTGTACTGCATGTTTTCCCACTGCTCGACCATCACATCATATTCCTCGCCGCTCTCCAACGTCACAAATATTTTCTCGTCGGTTAACCCTGTCACCTTGCCGATGGTGCCGTTGAACCAGCGTCCTTCCTTGTCGTTGCGGATGAATATCACCTGTGCCCCCTCCTTCAGCTCCAGTTGCAATGACGTGGGCAGGCAATTGTCGGGGAAATCACCCTCGATATTGCCCCGATAGATGTGGGCGGTAGTCTTGAGGGCGCGCATGTGGTCATCGTTGATGCTATCCACGGTGTCGCGCCGCGTCGCTAGCGTGATGGACAAGCTGTCGTCCAGCTCGTTATAGGCAGGGTCACAACGGCTGTTAAGCAACGCGATGTCGGCGGCAGTGGCACTGTTGTCGCGCACGCGGTCCAGCAGCGAGACGAATGCGCTGTCGGTCTGGCGATAGGTCTTGCGCAGCTCCACCGCCACCAGATTGATATCACCAAACGCCCTGGCGTTAAAGAAAAAGAACTGACGATAATAGTGGCTCAAGATGTCGCGTGCATCGCGCGTCACCACAGGCTCCAGTTGAAAGATGTCACCCACCAGCAACAATTGCTTGCCACCGAACGGCTCACGCATGTTGCCCGAATAGATGCGCAACACGCGGTCCACAAAGTCGATGGTGTCGGCACGAACCATCGATATCTCGTCAATGATGATGAGTTCAAGCTCACGGATGAGTTTCACCTTCTCCTTGGTATAACGCAACATCTTGCGCAACCGGGTGGGGTTGGCAACATCGGGGTCGTCGGGGAGCATGGGCTTGAATGGTATCTTGAAAAACGAGTGCAGCGTCTGACCACCAACATTCACCGCGGCAATGCCCGTCGGGGCAAGCACCACGTGCTGCTTGTCGATGTGGGAGCAGATGTACTTGAGAAAAGTGCTCTTGCCTGTCCCCGCCTTACCCGTCAGGAAGACCGACCGCCGTGTCTCGCGCAGCACCTTCCAGGCGCTCTGGAACTCGGCGTTATCCAGGTCAATATGTTGCAACTTTCCTGCCATCAGGATGACGTCAATCCAGCTTCAACACGGCCAGAAATGCCTTTTGGGGCACTTGCACGGTGCCGATTTGCTTCATGCGCTTCTTGCCAGCCTTCTGTTTCTCGAGCAGCTTGCGCTTGCGGCTCACGTCACCGCCATAGCACTTGGCCGTCACGTCCTTGCGCACCTGCTTCACCGTCTCGCGGGCGATGATTTTGGCACCGATTGCTGCTTGTATCGCGATGTCATATTGCTGACGCGGGATGAGTTCTTTCAATTTCTCGCACATGCGGCGTCCCAGAGTTGTGGCGTTGTCAACATGGGTGAGCGTGCTCAACGCATCCACTGGCTGACCATTGAGCAGGATATCCAGCTTGATGAGCTTGCTCTCGCGATAGCCGTTGATGTAGTAGTCAAATGACGCATACCCCTTGCTGATGCTCTTGAGCTTGTCATAGAAGTCGATCACAATCTCGCCCAGCGGGATGTCAAACGTCAGCTCCAGGCGGTTGCCGGCAATGTATTCCTGCTTGACCAGCTCACCGCGCTTGCTCAGGCACAGCGTGATGATGGGTCCCATGAAGTCGCTCAGCGTGATAATGGATGCGCGGATGTAGGGCTCCTCGATGTGTTCAATCAACGTCACGTCGGGCAAGCCAGCGGGATTGTGCACCTCACTCATGTTACCCTTCTTGTCATACACGTTGTAGGACACGTTGGGCACAGTGGTTATCACCTCCATGTTGAACTCGCGGCTCAACCGCTCCTGCACAATCTCCATGTGCAGCAGACCCAGGAAACCACACCTGAAGCCGAATCCCAGTGCCACCGACGACTCGGGGGTGAACGTCAACGACGCATCGTTGAGCTGCAACTTCTCCAGCGACGCACGCAGGTTTTCAAAGTCCTCGGGGTCGATGGGATAAACGCCTGCAAACACCATGGGCTTCACTTCCTGAAAACCCTCGATGGCCTTGTCACACGGACGTTCCACATGGGTGATGGTGTCGCCCACGCGCACCTCCACCGAGTTCTTGATGCCACTGATAATGTAACCCACATTGCCCGCCGACAATTCCTGACGCGGCGACAGTTGCAACTTGAGCACGCCCATCTCGTCAACATTGTATTCCTTGCCAGTGTTAACAAACTTGACAAAGTCGCCCTTGTGGATGGTGCCGTTCAATATCTTGAAGTAAACGATAATGCCCCTGAATGCATTAAAGACCGAATCAAATATCAGTGCCTGCAATGGCGCATCGGGGTCGCCCTGCGGGGCGGGGATGCGGCGCACGATGGCATCCAGCACCTGGGGCACGCCCTCGCCAGTGCGGGCACTGCAACGCAGGATGTCGCTGGGGTCACAGCCCAGCAACTCCACAATCTCGTCCTCCACCTCATCGGGGTGGGCGCTGTCCATGTCGATCTTGTTCATCACTGGGATGATTTCCAGCCCATTGTCGATGGCCATGTAGAGGTTGGATATCGTCTGAGCCTGCACGCCCTGGGTCGCATCCACCACCAGCAGCGCACCCTCACAGGCGGCAATCGAGCGTGACACCTCATAGGAGAAGTCCACGTGTCCTGGAGTGTCAATCAGGTTCAACGTATATTGGGTGCCATCCAGTGCATATTGCATCTGGATGGCGTGGCTCTTGATGGTGATGCCTCGCTCGCGCTCGAGGTCCATGTCGTCAAGCACCTGGGCTTGCATGTCCTTGCCGGCAACGGTGTTGGTGTACTCCAGTAGCCGGTCGGCCAGTGTGCTCTTGCCGTGGTCGATGTGTGCCACAATGCAGAAGTTGCGGATTGTCTTCATGTGTGATGACGTGTTGGTTGATTGTGGCTGCAAAGGTACGCATTTTTCTTGACTTTTCACCCATCATGCCCCCATTTGATACCCTTCACATCGATAATTTGTCACACTTTTGACCGTCGCTTGTGCCGCAAATTCAAAAATAATGCGTACATTTGCCCATCTAACAATCAATTATCAACCAAATTCAAACAACCATCACCACTTGACCATCATGATGAAGAAATTTTTCCTCCTGACACTGTGGATTGCCGGTGCGGCTTGCGTGGCAACAGCTGCCACCAAGTATGTCGGCGGAGACATCTCGCTGCTCACCAAGTATGAGGAGCACGGGGCAACCTACTACAACAACAATGGTGTGAAAATCACCGACATGCTGTCCTATCTCAAGCAGTCTGGCCTCAACGCCATGCGCGTTCGCCTGTTTGTGGATCCGTCACAGGCGGGCGCCGATGACCAGGGCGAGGGTGTCTGCCAGGATTTGCCTTATGTCAAGGCTCTGGGCAAGCGCATCAAGGCGGCAGGCTTCAATTTCATGCTCGACATCCACTACAGCGACACGTGGACCGACCCCGCCCAGCACAGCACACCGGCATCATGGACTGTCACGTCGGCGCTTGCCGACAGCTGCTACAGCTACACCGCTCGCGTGCTCAAGGCACTCATCGCCGCCGATGCCACCCCCGACTTCATTCAAGTGGGCAACGAGGTGACCTACGGCATGTTGTGGCCCACGGGGCATTGCTATCCCAGCGGCAGCAACTATGGCACCAGTGGCACCTTCAACAACTTTGCCTCCTATCTCAAGCAGGGCATCGCCGCGTGCCGTGCCATCTGCCCCGATGCCCAAATCATCGTGCACACCGAGATGAGCAAGACCTCTAACGTCACCAGCTTCTACAAGACCCTCAAGAGCTACACCGACGACTTTGATATCATCGGCTTGAGCTACTACCCCTACTGGCACGGTGAGCTCAGCACCCTCAACAGCCTGCTCACCACGCTCGAGAGTTCCTATCCTGCCAAGAAAATCCAAATCGTCGAGACGGGCTATCCCCATGCCTACTATCCCAGCGGGGCGACCTATGACACCCAATCGACATGGGCAGCGACCGAGGCTGGGCAGCTGGCGTTCACCCAGGACCTCATCGACGTGCTCAACAGCCACACCAACGTGAATGGCCTGTACTGGTGGTTCCCCGAGGCCAACGAGTATGGCATCGACTACTCCAACTGCGTCACCACCAGCTGGTACAACTGCGGGCTGTGGGACAACAGCACGGGACAAGTCATGGATGCCCTGTTTGAGCTCAAGAATTTCCTTGACGATGACGATGACGAGCCTGGCGACGACCCTGTTGTGGTCACCGACACCTCCATCTACATCGTGGGCGGCAGTGGCTCGTGGAGCCTCACCCAGCCGTTGGGCAGCATGACCAACATGGGCAATGGCATCCACCAGGACACCCTCACCATCGACGAGAGCATCTACTTCGTGTTTGCCGACGGTGGACCCGACGTGTGGGACAACAACTGGACCACCTTCAACGGCACTCACCGCTATGGTCCCAGTGCCACCACCACTGTCACCACAGGGCAACAATACAGCACTGCCAAGCGCAGCAACAACTACTCCTACTACTTCACTGGCGACGGCAGTGACTATCTGTTCACCTTTGACAGCAATGCGCTCACCTTCAACATCTCACGGGTGGAGGCACACAGCGGCGACGAGGTGCTCATGGGTGACGTCAATGGCGACGGCGTGGTGGACATCACCGATGTCACAACCCTCATCGACTACGTCCTGGGCAGCACCCCCACCCCGTTCGTCGATGAGGCAGCCGACCTCACCGCCGACGGCATCGTTGACATCAGCGATGTGACCAGCTTGATTGACCTGGTGCTGGCTGGAGGTTAACGCCCCCACCGCCCCTGTCGGGGCAAGACAACCACTTCATGCTGATGGAGAGGATTGAAAGCAGATGACCGCACCCGCTCAATCCTCTCCATCTGCATGACATCATTCAAGTGCTTGCTGAGGGCTGTGCATGATAAAATCGGCAAGAAACGAAAAAAATCCATCATACGACATTGAAAATCAAAAAATATTGACTAACTTTGCAAACGCTTGGTAGATGCTCATGTCGCGCAAGCCCGTCAATGGTCTGCAACACACATCCCATCCACCCAGCAGACATCGTTGGAAAGCGAAGAATATCGCCGTAGCGTTTAAGCTTACGTTATCCTGCTCTTGAAACCTGCAAACTTCATAGCATCTGGATAATAAGCACAATCGCTCACGCCTGATAGGGCGTGGGCTGTGGTTTGTTACAGATGCAGGGTTTTGCAGGACCTCAGGAGCGTGGCAAGCAACAGTTCCCACGCTTTTTTTGCGTACCTACCCACCAACCCGCCAACAAATTGCAAACAATAATCAACATGTTGAACAACTTAAAAAACTCA